>Ga0316189_10000337_pt1 | contig 46486 bp, 43 predicted proteins | sample LowCovwburrow_MG_FD_204930 | JGI IMG/M metagenome (GOLD analysis project Ga0316189, IMG submission 204930) | Coastal sediment microbial communities from Maine, United States - Lowes Cove worm burrow | ecosystem: Environmental > Aquatic > Marine > Coastal > Sediment | place: USA: Maine... | reverse complement strand
AAATACTCCATTCCATTGGCAAACTTTTCGGCTACCTCTTGGGTACAGGCAACGGCCGCCAAAGGATGTCCGTTACCCAGAGGCTTGCCAATTGTTACAATGTCGGGAACTACATTGTGTAATTGAAAACCCCAAAATGTTTTACCCATTCTGCCACAACCTACTTGCACTTCGTCAGAAATGCATAATCCACCGGCTTTTCTTATGTACTGATAAGTCTGTTCCAAGAACCCTTCAGGTAGTTCAATTTGACCTCCACAACTAATGATTGGTTCAATAATAAAAGCACCGACTCCACGGCCTTTTTTATGTATTCTCTCAATCTGTTTTTGTACTTCTTCAGCATACATTGGTCCAGTATTATTTCCTCTGTATTTACCCCTAAAGGCATCAGGTAAAGGAAAAATATGCGTGTATTCTGGAGCCCCTTTCCCACCTTTACCATCGAATTTATAGGAGCTAATGTCTATGCACATATTGGAATTGCCATGATAGCCCACTTCAGAAGCAATAATATCCCGTTCTCCGGTTACTGCCTTCACCATTCGTATAGCCAATTCATTGGCTTCACTACCTGAATTTACAAAATGCAGTACACTCAATGCTTCAGGGAGCGTTTCTAATAATTCTTTCGCCAAGGCATTGATATTCTCGTGTAAATAGCGTGAATTTGTATTGATCAGGGCCATTTGTGATTGGCCGGCTTTTACAACCCTAGGATGTTCATGACCCACGTGGGCCACATTGTTGACCGTGTCCAAATAACTACGGCCAAATTGATCGATTAAATACTGACCACTACCACGAACCATTTTTATGGGCACTTTATATTGTAAGCTGAGACTTTTACCCAAATGTTTTTTACGATAGGCAATTAGTTCTTTATTGGTTAAGACAGTTTTAGAATCAAGCTCCTTGGATTTGAATAACATATTAGGGTCGGGGCAAATACTTTTCCAAACGTTGATTTGTTTGAAATAGGCTACTCCAGGGTAATCTACTTTATAATCCATCATTGAAAGCATAACCTGAAAGTGTAGGTGAGGGGCCCAATTGCCATTTTCAGGATAATTGCCCAAACTGCCAATTTGGTCTCCTGCTTTTAATTTATCCCCAATAGTATGTTTTGTAGCGCTAGCAACTGATAAATGCCCGTATAAAGTATAGAATTCAACATCATTGAAATTGTGTTTTAAGACGACCAATCCACCATACTCCTTATCACCTTCATCATTGACCGCAATTACAACTTCGCTTGCGAACATGGTATGAACAGGTGTTTCAGCAGGTAGCCAATAATCAATACCCAAATGTATCGTTCGCTTTTCCTTACCGTTATTGCCAATTTTATCATAGGCAGATGAAGTGTAAAGTGCTCTAGGTTCCAAATACCCACCGGCTATAATTTTAGTGGGTTGTTTTTTCTGAAGTTTCTCAATCTTAAATTGAAATAGATCCAAGTCATTGAATTCACTTTGATGCCCAATCCATGGGCTTGAAACACTTAAATCCAAAGCAAACACCCCGTCTGATTTTACGGTCGGGAATAATTGCGCTAAACCAAAACTGTTATTTGCCATCCAATCGTTGAACTTGTCTGCACTGGGATGGGCCTTAAAACCACAGGCTTCACGAAAGTTGAAACAAGCAAAATCAGGACTTATTTCTCGCCACTTTTTAAGGACTTCCCAAGCGGCTTTATCACTGATCAACAAATATTCATTATCGGGTTCCTTGACTTTGTTCAAAGCCGATTTTGTAACCGAAATGACCAATCGCATGGCAATGGCAGTGTATAAATGTTGTAATTCCAATTCCATTAGTGGGAAGCTACCATGATACCCTCTAACTATAGGCAATGCTGCCTGTAAGGGGTCATTGTGATGCATGATGGCATAGGCACAGGCGATGGCCACATCATTGATTATTTGGGTGTGAACGGCATCACCATAATCAATGGCTGCTTTAACTATGGGACTAACTAATTCATCGGAAACAATGACATTGTTATCATTGGCATCATTATGGACCACGGATTTTCTAAGTTGGCTATTGGTTTTATATGCTTCTTCGAACTTGTTTTGAAAGTATGCGATGATTTCTTTATTATCACCTTCAAATAAATCCAAATGTTTTTTGGTCCATAGTGATTGGGCAATATCCCATTGAAAATCACGACTAGCCATCGGGTGTTCAAATCCCATCAAAGCGGCAGTTAATTTTCCGCATTGCGCTCCTAAGCTAGTTCGTAAACTATCTAATTGTGGGTTGACCGAGCTCCATATTCTACCCGAAATCCAACTGAGTAATCGAACTTTGCGTGAGTTCCCTAAATCATCAATATATTCAGAAATACCTTTGCCATTACGGTCCAAGCTAACTTTAGGTGCAATAATATTGATTTGCCTGGCTTCAATATGTTGAAGCAGTTTTTGTTGAAAGTCAAGATATGCTTCATTCTCGTTGGGCCGCGAAACCTTTAGAATATAACCCTCGCCATTTTCAATTTTTAATCTAAAGTTAAAATCCAGTTCTCCAGGTAATGTAGATGCTTTTCCTTTGATATTGAAAAGTTTCAATGCCAATTTCTCGGCTTCATCCGGTGTTACTTTTATTGCAGGATAATCAATCATTTTGTTGCATTGGAAATATCTTGGTTACAATTTTAATAAAAGCTTAAAAAGACTAATTTAAACTTAAAAATAAGGGTATTTTAAAAGTAATCACAATAAACATTTTTAATTTGGATTTAGGGCGTTATTTTTGAGATTTCCAAATACCTTAATAAGGCGCTACCAGATAATCATGATCAAAGAACTACAAGAAAATTACGGACATCTTTTTGAAGAGGAACTGATAAATGAAATTATCCAGACAGGAACGTATCGGGAAATTCGTGAAGGTCATAAACTTATGGAAATTGGCGATTATGTAAAGTCCATGCCACTGCTGATATCTGGAGTTATTAAAGTGCTAAGGGAAGATGGCGATGGCGATGAATTATTATTGTATTTTTTGGAACATGGCGATACTTGTGCCATGACACTTACTTGTTGCATGGGGCAAACTAAAAGCGAGATAAGGGCTATTGCGGAAACCAATGCAAAACTGATTATGATACCCGTCCAAAAAATGGAAGAATGGTTGGCAAAATATAGTAGTTGGCGCAATTTTGTGTTACAGAGTTATCATAATAGGTTGAATGAAATGCTGGAAACTGTAGACAGCATTGCCTTTCTGAAAATGGATGATCGCCTGCTAAAATATATTAAGGACAAAGCCCGTGTAAACAATGATAGTACAATAACTACCACACATCAGCATATTGCTTATGAGTTACATACTTCCCGGGTAGTTGTTTCAAGATTGCTTAAAAAACTTGAGAATCTGGGAAAAATAGAACTTCATAGAAACCAGATCAAATTAAACGATGATTGATTATATTTAGTTAGGGCAATTAAAGTGAACCGAATTTTTAGTTCAATGTTTATAATAAAGACTGATATTTATCAGTCTTTTATATTTGGGAAACCCTGAGATTTGTAACCAATGTTACTTTACATTTCATTTTTTGATCATAATTTTATACCGTTAACTGTATCACCTTGTAAACATGGGAATTGAACAAATTTATGCAGGCTGTTTGACCCATGCAGCGTATTATTTGGAGCACAAAGGTGAAGCTGCAATTTTTGATCTATTATACGAGGTTCAACCCTATTTTATAGGTCAGAATATGTTTGTCCGACTACCTTGCTGTAGCCGGGGCAATAGTTAGTTCAAGTTGGATGTATGGGGAAAGACAATTACAAAAATCGCAGTTTCCCAATTACAAAGCGAATAAAATAAATATAAAGAAATATGTCATTTTTAAGTTCACTTTTTGGGGGTAGTGCCCTTAACTCGGATAAGTTCGAAGTCCTTGATAAAAACGCTTTTAAAGTTGCTATTCGGCAAAAGAAAGTACAATTGGTCGATGTTAGAACTCCCAGGGAATATAAGGGCGGGCATATTGGAAAAGCAATAAATATAGATCTATTCCAAGGAGGAAGTTTTAAGAAGGCTTTTGAAAAATTGGATAAGAACAAACCTATTTATCTATACTGTAGGTCGGGAAGTAGAAGTAGAAAGGCGGCCCAGAAAATTTTGGATATGGGATTTGAAAAAGTTTACGATCTAAAAGGAGGTTATATGCGTTGGTAGTTGACCATTTTAAGAAAAATTTGGAAGCAATAAACCTCAGAGTAAATATTAGCGTAATTAAAATAGTTCTAAAATGAGCCAAAGGAAGAACCGTGAAGAAAGTGTCTTGAAGACATTTTTAGTGACAGGACAGCCCATGCGTTGGAAATGTTGATTGGCTAATTTCACCTGCCTGCCGGTAGGCAGGCCTGACCTATTAAAAACTAATAAATACCAACAGATGAAAGCATCAATAATAGTACAAAACCTAAAATGTGGTGGATGTGCCCGTACCATTACCAATAAATTATCAGAAATGGAAAACATTTCAGAAGTTCAGGTTGTACCAAATACGTCGATGGTATCGTTCGCATACGAAGATTCGAGTGATGCCTTAAATGTCATGGATAAACTTAAAGAGTTAGGCTATCCCTCTATTGATAGTAAAAACACATTGGCCTCAAAAGCTAAATCGTTCGTAAGCTGTGCCACAGGAAAAATGTCAAAGCAATGAAAATAGCATACATATTGGCTATTATCTTGGTTGTTACAAGTTGTAAGGATGCAAAGAAATCTGATTATTCAAAAGCAGATAAAACGGATACACTTGAAGTACTAGTTTCTGATTCGCATCCCGGAAAAAAGATCATGGAAACATTATGTTACGCCTGCCATGATGCTACTACAACAGAAGAATATAGGCTTGGTCCACCAATGGCCGCGATTAAAAGGCGTTACTTAATTGGAGGGTCTACCAAGAATGAATTTACCAATGCTATATTATCATGGATTGCGAAACCTTCACTCGAGAAGTCAAAAATGCCCGGTGCTGTTGATCGTTTTGGAGTTATGCCGTACCTTCCCGTTCCGGAGGAAAACATACGGCAAATTGCAGAATATCTCTACGATTATGAAATTGAACAACCAGAATGGTTTGAGGAGCATTATCAAAAAAGCCATGGAAGAGGACAAGGAATGGGAAATGGTATGGGTAAAGGCATGGGAAAAGGAAAAGGAATGGGCAGACAGCAACGTCTTGGACAAAACACGATTGTTGACGATTATTCCGATATTGGCCTAAAATATGCCTTATCAACAAAAGCACAATTAGGCAAAAATTTGATGAAGGCCATCGCGGAAAAAGGCACTGTAGGCGCTGTTGAATTTTGTAACATTGAGGCGATGAAGCTCACGGATAGTATGTCGATCATGCATAATGCGATAATTAAAAGAGTTTCAGATAAGACGAGGAATCCAAAGAATATGGCCAATGCAAATGAGCTAGGACATATTGCAGCCTTTAAGGAACTGGCAAGAATTGGACCTGATATAGACCCTATTGTAGAAGAAATAAACGGGGAGGTTAATTTCTATTATCCCATAACTACAAATACCATGTGTCTACAATGTCATGGCACTCCAAATGAAGAAGTTACATCTGAAACATTAAGTGCGTTAAAAGCCCTTTACCCCTCGGACAAAGCTTTAGGTTATAGTGTTAATGAGGTTAGGGGTATTTGGAGTATAGTTTTTGATAAATAACGAAATTTGGCTTCTTGGGTTTTTGAAAAGCGAGCTCATGCTGTTTCATTTTTAATTTAAGGAGGGCCATATAATTGATTTATTTTATCTATAAAAATAACAACCGCCATTAATTTATAGTTTTATTAAATGAGATATTCAGCAATTTTTCTAATTAGCTTTTTTACGTTAATTGCATGCAAAGAAGGTAACTCAAATAAACATGGGAATGGGGCTGATAAAGATGTAACCCATAGTAGTTCACAAAAGGACCATTGGAGTTATACAGGAGAAACAGGACCTGAACATTGGGCTGAAATTGAAGATGGATCTGATTGTGATGGTAAGTTTCAGTCACCAATCAATATCGTAAAGTACAGGGAAAACAATGATTTAGAACCAATTAATCTGAATTATACCATAAATACAAAAATCCATGATGTCACGAACAATGGGCATAGTATTCAATATAACTTTGAAAAAGGGGATTTTATCAATGTCAATGGTATTAGATACGATTTAAAACAAGTGCATTTTCATGAACCTTCAGAACACACAATTGATGGGGTACGGTATCCTTTAGAAATGCATTTGGTACATAGTAATGACTCAGGACAGTACACGGTTCTTGCCGTCATGGCAAAAGAAGGCCAGAGCAGTATACCTTTTGATTTTTTGGAAAGTTTCTTGCCTCTTAGCGTAGGTGAACGTAAAATAGTTGATAGGTCCTTTAATATGAACGACAACTTACCAACAAACAATGGTTATTTCTTTTATATTGGATCATTGACTACGCCTCCCTGTACTGAAGGTGTTAATTGGTATGTTTTAAAAGAACCTATTACTGTCTCTTTGGAACAGGTAGAACTATTAAAGAATTTAATGCCTATTAACAATTATAGAAACGAGCAACCCCATAATGGGCGACAAATTTATATGAAAAGCGATTAATTGGTATTGCGAAACCTGAAGCTTAGGTGTAAACAAGGTTAATGCCTTGATTTACAACCATAAACAAAGTATTCCGCCGCTTATTTGGCTTAACCTGAAACATTAAATTCAATACAATGATTTAGTCTAAAATAACATTTCAGTCTTGACCAGAAATCAGCTTATTTTATAAAATTTTAATCAATCCTTTTTAGACTTACCAAAGCCATAAATGTTTTGATGGAAGAAGTCCTTTGGGAATTTATCATCCCCTGGGAATCCCAGTTCAATTGTACCACTTTCCTCTGGTATATAATTGGTCTTAAAAATGTAATCCCAAAGACTTAGACTAATTCCGAAGTTTACCCCATAAGTATCTTTTGGGAGGGCATATACATGATGGTATAAATGCATTACCGGATTATTAAAAATATACTTTAATGGCCCCCATGTTATTTTAATATTGGCATGATTCAAATGGCCAATAGTAATAGCAATAAAATGCACGATATACGCTTGTTCAGGTTCAAAACCACCCAAAACCATAACGCCAAGTGTTTTTAAAGGTTTATAAATGATATTTTCCATCCAGTGGTAACGTAAGTGTGCCGCAAAACCCATTTCCTTTACGGAATGGTGCACTTTGTGGAATTTCCATAAAAATGAGTACTTATGAAGTAAAACATGGGTGAACCATTGTACAAAGTCAAGAATTATAAAGAAAATCAGCAATTGGGCCCAGGCCGGAAGAGCAGAAAGGTCCAATAAAGTAAGGCTCTTTGAGGAAACTCCTATATCATTGAAAAGTAAACCTAACAATTTATAAAAACCACTTACCGCAATGGCAAATAAGAAGAAATTGAAATACATATAAAATCCATCCAACCAAAAATCCTTTCTAAAAATAGATTGGTTCTTTCGCCAAGGGAAGGCAATTTCAAGGCCCCAAACAATTAACGAAATAACTGTAAGCCCCCAGAAGTAATTCGTATACCAGGGTACATCAAAAAGTATTGATTTCCATGTCCAATCTACGCTACCCATGAATGAGTTAACAAAAGCATCTAAGTATTTTTCCATTACTTTATTATTTAATTATATAGTTTTTTTAAAATTTTTACATGGTGCAAATTATTCTTTGAGGTCATACCACTCAATATCTTTTAAAACCTCTCTTCTGCCTTTATTTACTGGAGGGTAGTTGGCCACTAGGTAGTCTACTATAATATCCTCGTTATTGCCTAAATCCCATAGATTTTGTGTCTCTTGCATCCAGCGTATTGTGCTGATCCATCTTTCTTTATTCATTCGATTTTGGGTAACCAGCTTGGCAGAATGGCAATTCGTACAATTATTGACCACGGCCATGAGTCCTTCGGCTTCTACCAAACCTGTACGAACATGTATGCCATTTTCTATTTTATCGTAATCATCTTCCTCAACCACGGCTACATACTCAGTTTCGGGTTTGGATTTTTCAAATAGGTTTGGGTTCGACAAAAGATATAGCACAGAAAGTGCAGCTACTGCAAACAAACCAAAAAGACCTACCATCAGGCGATATATAGTCTTAACTTGTTGTTTGAATTTTTTGTGATCCTCCATCCTTATGTAACCTTTATGGCAATTCTATGACAAGCATTGTTGAGATAACCTTTTGGATTCCAACCTGGTAAAAGCATAGGTTGACTTATTCCTCTAGCATCGGTTGCTCTTGCCCAAACTTCATAGTATCCTTTTTTGGGGAAATCAATGTTGGCCGTAAAGTGCTGCCATGCCAAACGGTTTGCTGGTTTTTCAATCGCACATTCTTTCCAAGTAGAGCCAAAATCGATGGAATATTCCAACTTGGAAACTTCCAATTCCCCGGCCCATGCATGTCCTCTAATATTTAGTTTTTTTCCTTGTTGAATGGTAGCACCGGTTTTAGGATAGGTAATCAAGGATTTTACAGGCATTGATTCAATAATGCACATGTCTTCATCCTTTACCTTTTCACCAGGGGCCACAGGGTTACAAGGAACCCTATATGCAGTACCCGTCATTTTAGTACCATCATGTACTATATTGCGTACACTGATACGATCGATCCATTTACCTGAAACTGAAGCGGGCCAACCACCAGCTACCAACCGTAAAGGGTAGCCATGCGCCAATGGTATATCTTCACCATTCATTTTGAATGCTACCAAAGTCTCATCTTGCAGTGCTTTTGGCATTGGGGCACCTCGTGATATGGGTTCTTTTTTTGGGTCTCTACTAAGATGCACATCAGCTGCATGATAACCAATATAAACAGCATCACCTTTTATACCTACATCCTCAAGAATATCTCGCAATCGAACACCAGTCCAAGTGGCACTGGATACAGCTCCGATCGTCCATTGATTTCCTTTGGCAGGGGGATCAAATTCGCTTCGGCCATTCCCACCACATTCCAATGTTAATTGGTAGGTATGTTGGGTGAACTTTGATTTCAAATCGGCCAAAGAATATGTTTTTTCCTGTTTTACAGATTCCCCTTCAATAGTCAACGTCCATTTACTCGCATCAATATCTTCTGGGATGAGTCCATTATTACGTATAAACATGAATTTGTTGGGCGTGATTTTATCATCCAATAAATGTGCTTTGGCTTCAATATTCCAAGGTTTGTCATTGAGGACGACCATTCCCTTATCTTTGTCGAACATCTTAAAGGGGTCAGGGTCTTGTAATGCCAATGGTTGATACCCTTCTGGCAGCACATTTCCAAAAACAATATCGGCTCCGATAACAGTGGTCATAGTGCCTAAAACCGCTTTCCTAACAAAGTTTCTTCTTTTCATTTTGTTTATTGACTTTCTTGATCTCCGAAAATAAGCATTTTTTGGTTTTACAATCTGTAACAAAAGTTACACCAAATCTTAAAGATAAATAATTGGAAGTTTTCTTGTTATGATAAGTATCATTGTCTATATACCAAGATCAGATTCATCAATCAGATTTTCTCGTTTAGGATGGAATATAGCTAAGGCCAGTTTAGAGCCCCGAAGCCTAAATCCGGAATCGGAAAGTATTTCCATGAATTTATCTATCGTTGGCATATCCATTTTTCCTGTCTTTCTTTCGAATCTGACGCAAACCATTATTACAATTAAAACCAAACCCTCTTCCGTAGCTTAATAAATATATCACTATAGTACTTTGGTGGTATTTGTTTTTAAGAAATTTCTAAAATCTTGTCCTTGGAAATACCTTTTACCTTATTATTGTAGCGCATACAGTTACTATATTCGTAGTTTTATTTTTCAACTTTAGGTCTATTCTAGAGAATTTATGGAAGTTACTTTTTCTTTGATAGCAGGTTTAATGGCCTCTATGCTTCATGTGATAACGGGACCTGATCATTTGGCCGCCGTTGTGCCTTTTGCCATTGAATCTAAGAAAAAGGCATGGAAAATAGGTCTTTTCTGGGGAATAGGCCATCTCGCCGGAATGCTATTAATTGGTATATTGTTTGTGGTTTTCAAGGAGTTGATTCCCGTAGATAGTATTTCGGAATATAGCGAGCAATTGGTGGGTCTGGTATTGATTGGTATCGGAATTTGGGCCATTTATAAAATCTTCAAAAAAGATAAAAATCATAAACATTTACATGTTCATAGTGAAAATTCGCCGATAATCCATGCCCATAAACATGAACATTCCCATGAAAAATCACACCATCATACCCATGACAAAACAATAAAGCAAAGTAATTATGCCTCGTTTTCAATTGGAGCTCTGCATGGTCTGGCGGGAATTGCCCATTTTTTATTATTCCTGCCCATTTTGAGTTTTGATGAAAGATTTGATGCGATGCTATATATAGTCGGTTTTGGCCTAGGCACCTTATTGGCAATGACGGCTTTTGCTTTCGTGATAGGCAAAATATCTTCGTTAACCAAAGATGAGCACAGCGATGTGTTTTTTAAGGGAATTCGACTGGCCGGAGGACTGTTTGCCCTAGTAATCGGTATTTATTGGATGTTGAGTACCTAACAAATACGAGGCAATTGTTCACCAATTAAAGGACTTACGATTCGTTTACCTCCAATCAGACTTTTCATTACCACCTTATTCGGATGCTCATCGGTAACTTCGCCAATACATGAGGTATTTTTGCCTTTTTCATTACTTCTCATTGCCTGAACAACGGCATCGGCTACTCCGGCCTCAACAATAGCAATAAAAACACCCTCATTCGCAACATACATAGGGTCTAATCCTAAAATTTCACAAGCCGCGGCAACCTGTTTTTCAAGGGGAATCCTCTTTTCTGAAATGGTTACTCCCTTGTTGATGTCAGTAGCTATTTCCGATAAGACACTGGCCAGACCACCCCTTGTTGGATCTCTGAATAGGTGTATTTTGTTTCCGAACGTATCCAATAGATCATTTACTAAAAAGTTCACATTCGTGGTGTCGCTCTCAATGGTGGACTCAAACTCCAAACCTTCTCGTTGTGACATAATTGCCATACCGTGCTGTGCAATAAAACCGCTAACGATAATTTTGTCCCCTATTTTTATGTTGTCCGCCGAGATACTGGCCTTGGGATGAACCTCGCCAAATCCTGTGGTATTGATAAATATTTTGTCCCCCTTTCCGCGTTCAACGACTTTGGTATCACCTGTGATTATTTGGACACCACTTTTATCCGCAGCCATTTTCACGGAGTTTACGATTTTCGTAAAATCACTGATTGCCAAACCTTCTTCAACAATAAATGCTAGCGATAGGAATTTTGGAATCGCTCCGCACATGGCAACATCGTTAACGGTCCCGTTTACTGCCAACTCCCCAATGTCCCCTCCTTTGAAAAATATTGGGGAAATGACAAAACTATCCGTGGAAATGGCAATATCCCCATTGAATTTTACAATGGAACCATCGTGTTTTTGATTCAAATATGGATTGTTGAAGGTTTTAAAGATAATTTTGTCCAATAGGTCTCTAGTCATTGTTCCACCACTTCCATGACCTAAATTTATGGTGTCTGACCCTAATTCTGTTGTATCCATCTATTATGAAGAAATTAAATTATCTGAGAAATGGAAATAGGCTGCACATGCTCCTTCCGACGAAACCATGGGTGCTCCCAATGGATTGGAGGGGGTACAGGTTTTTCCAAACTGATTGCATTGGTTTGGTTTTTTAATGCCCCTTAAAATTTCGCCTGCAATGCAACTGGAATTTTCAGGTACTTTTATATTGCCAATCCCAAATTTAGCTTCAGCATCATATTTCCTATACGCTTCCCTTATGACATAACCGCTATTTGGAATTTCACCTATTCCACGCCATTCCCTATCGCCAACTTCAAACACTTTCCCAATTACATTTATGGCTGCCTTATTGCCATGTTCTTTTACTACCCTTGCATATTGATTTTCAAGTGCATGCCTTCCTTCTTCTAACTGCTTTACCGCCATATAAATTCCCTGAACCATATCCAATGGTTCAAATCCGGTAATTACAATGGGAATTTCATACTTTTTGACCAAAGGATAATACTCTTGCATTCCCATAATAGCACATACATGGCCTGCACCCAAAAAGGCATCTATATTACAGAGTTCATCATCCAAAATTGCCTCCATCGCAGGAGGCACCAATACATGGGATGCTAAAATAGAATAATTGGTAATACCCTCTTTCTCGGCATGTAAAACCGACAAAGCATTGGCAGGGGCGGTGGTTTCAAATCCGACCGCAAAAAAAACAACTTCCTTATCGGGATTTTCCTTGGCTATTGAAACTGCTTCAATAGGGGAATACAATATCCTTAAATCACCACCACTTGCTTTTGCTTCCAACAAACTTCTCTTACTTCCCGGAACACGGATCATATCGCCAAAAGAGCAGACGATTACATTGTTTTCCAATAATTCAATGGCCTTATCTATTAGATTTAATGGTGTTACACAAACGGGACAACCCGGACCATGGATCATTCGTACCTTCTCCGGCAGTAAATCCAAAATACCATTCTTGACCAGACTATGGGTCTGTCCCCCGCAAATCTCCATGACGTTCCAGTTGCGGGTAGTAATTTTATGGATTTCATCGAGATATTTTTTTGTGGCCTCAAGATTTCTGTATTCACTAAGATACTTCATATTCAATTCTTTATGTGTAAATAATACATGATTTGCCCAAAAGAAATATTTTCATCGTTAGGGGATAACTCCTTATGAAAATACAACTTTATTTCTTTAGGTGCCAGTTCCAACAGCATATCCATCAAGGTAGTATTTTGAAAAACGCCACCGCTTAGTGCTATATATTTATAGTTTTTGTTTTTGGCCATTTCCAAAATCAAAAATGCAAGTGTAAACAAAAAGTTTACTATTATTTGCGCTCTGGGTTTCCCTATTTTAATATCCGCATATACATTTTTTATTATTTCTTTTGGTGATATTCCATTTTCAATGTTGTCTAAATAGTTTTTGCAGGATTTCAATTCATAATCAACAACCATATTTTCCAATAAAATTGCCGCTTCACCTTCGTAAGTGTTCTTGTCACAGATATCCAATAAGGAAGCAACCGCATCAAAGAGTCTCCCAACGGATGAAGTTTTTAGTTTATGTTGATTTTTCAGCGATTGATAAATTGCCAATTCTTCTTTGGAAAACTTTTTGGCAACAACGGATTGCAAGGAATCATCGGCTAAGGATAATAATGAAAGTCTGGGCTCCATTGCCATTTTGTCGCCGGCCAGCCAATTAAAATATTCGAAGTTGGCAATCCGGTTTATTTTTTTTGATTGAAAATCAAAAAATTCACCACCCCAAATTTGATGATCGTCCCCATAACCAGTTCCATCCCAAATGACACCTAAAATAGATTCCTGACTATCAAAAAGATCATGTTCTCCCAATACTGAAGCAAAATGTGCTTTATGGTGTTGAACTTGATGGAGTTTTGCATTGAATTGTCGTGATAATTCTTCACCGTATTGTGTACTTTGATAGGAGGGGTGTTTATCTGTTAAGATCACATCAGGTTTATGTTCAAATAAGCCTATAAACTTTAAAGCGGTTTGGGTAAATCGATTATACACGTCATAGTGAGCCAAGTTGCCCAAATACTGACTGATATATAAAAAATCGTTGGGTAAAAAGGCAATGGTACTTTTTAAATGCGCACCCATGGCCATGATTTTTTTATCGGATCTGGTTGACATATTAAAAAAATTAGGGGCGAGGCCCCTTGAACGTCTAAATAAAACTTTCTGACCAAACTTTAAACTGTATTTTACGACCGAATCATCTTGTGCATGGGATATTTCCAGATCATGAAGAAAAAAATAATCAGCTATTTTTCCCAATTCCTTTATCGCAATCGTATTGGAACTTATAATGGGGGAACCATGAACATTACCGCTAGTTGCCACTAAGGGCATGTTTACCTCTTTGGCCAATAATTGCAGTATTCCCGAATAGGGTAGCATTACCCCTAGTTGGTTTAAATTTGGAGCTAACTTGGTCAAAGCCAGATTGCCTTTAAAGTCTGTTTTTGGAAGGATGACTATTGGTCTTTCCGTTGAGGTAAGGGCCTTCTTTTGGGCATGGGTAAGACCCAAATGCTGGTCCAATAGAGCCAAAGAGGGATATAAAATAGCAAATGGCTTGGAGGGGCGTTTTTTCCTAACTCTTAATTCTTGGATGGCTGATGGATTAGCTGCGTCACAACAGAGCAAATAACCCCCGGTATTTTTAAGGGCGACTATTTTTCCTTCTTTCAAGATGGCTGCTATTTTCCTAAAAATATCAGCTTTGGAAGTTTTTAAGGGCATTCCTATTGCGTCTGTCAAAAAAATGCCAATACCACAGATTGAACAGGTATTGGTCTGCGAATGAAAACGTCTATCGGAGGAATCGGTATATTCGTTTGTGCATGCATCACACATATCAAATTCATGCACACTGGTATGATTGCGCTCAAAAGGAAAGGTGTTCGTAATGGCCCAGCGGGGCCCACAGTTCACACAAGTGGTAAAGGGATACCCATAACGTCTATTTCCTTGATCCGAGATCTCATTTTTACACATATCACAAATAGCAAAGTCCGGAGTTAGGGGCAGGTTAAGTTGGCCCCCTTTTTGTGACGGAATGATTTCAAAGTCCTCAAATTTTATAAAATCGATTTCTTGTAAAGTGTGGTGGTTTATTCTTGAAACCTCGGGAGGGTCTTTAATTAATTTTTTATAAAATGAAAGAATGTTCTTTTTTTGCCCTGAAGTATAAATAATGACTCCCTCTTCATTGTTCGAAACTGTCCCCTTCAAATTAAATTGGCGCGCCAAGGTATAGACAAAAGGGCGAAAACCAACGCCCTGGACCCTACCTGTGATTGTCATTTTATAAGTTTCGGACATTTAAAATCCTAAATAGGACGAACCAATTCAATTAAAGCAAGCATGTAACGTTTCGGACAATTCTAATATCTGCTCAATCGCGTTGGGAATAGCCTGTTCAATTTTCGGTTTCAATGCTATCGTCATTGGGGTCATTTCGTTAATTGAAACCGTAAACAAATGAATATCGGGTTTCGTTTCCATTAAGTAAACTGCTTCGATCATATCCTTTAATCCCACATCATGTACGCTCAGCGCCGATGGAAAATCAGATGCAAATTTTGGACGGATCAATGAAATTGTTCCCTCATCTTTTCCATCCATGGTAGCATCAATAAAGATAATGGTTTTATAGGCTTCAAAACAATTCAGTAATAAAAATCCACCTGTTCCGCCGTCTAGAATATCCAAATATTCCGGCAAATCCATTTTTGCCATTTGCTGAATAAGATGTACCCCAACACCTTCATCTCCCATTAAGTAATTGCCTACTCCCAAGATCAGGATACTTTTGGATTTGTCTTTCTCAAAAAAGAAAGCATCGCTGCTTATGGCAACCGGAGCTCTTTTATAATCATTCATCTAAACTATTTTTCAAAAAGATTGCCTCAAAAGTTATATTATGTTCCTAGCTATTGCGATGCCATAGCTTTTACTGCTTTTGAGGCAATTGTTAAAAAAATTACTTATCAATATCTGCGGGGTCCGTATCGGTTTCTTTAGAAACAATTCGTTCGTCGCGAACAAATTTATACCCTCCGAACATCGATGAAACCTCACCTCTTCCTTCTAGCCAATCATGATAAAAAACTAGGTAAACATGGACCAAAGTGAAGAATATAAACCCCCACATAGCAATATGATGTATTTGTCTTACTAAGAAATCACCGCCCATTAAAGGCGAGACCCAGGTAAACAATTTGGGCAGCCACCAGGTTGAAGTATCGGCGTACAAACCAAATCCGGTAATTACCTGAAGCAGTGCCAATAAAAAAAGAGCGATGTAGGATACCGCGGCAACACTGTTATGACCGATACTCACATTTTTTAGGTCGTGCACCTTTTCATTTTTTAATAGCACATCAACCTTTAGAACATGCTTGAAGTTGTGCCATCTTTTCTTGGAAAATGGCAGAAACGCTTTCCAACTTGCAAATTTATTGCCAACAAAAGACCAATAAATTCTCAATATCATATTGAAAAAGAAAAGATAGGCCGCCGTAAAATGGATAAACCTGACAACACCGAACGAGTGCAGATTTGTTGCTTCTGCATTTGATAGAATTGCGGGAGGATCCGCAATTATAAACCCCGTTAGTATTAGCACAATTACGCACAATGCATTTAACCAATGAAATATTCTAACAGGCAATTCCCAAACCAATACGCGTCTAAAACTTCTTGTTTCCATAAGTATTACATCATTAGAATAAACCGTTAAGCATCACAACTTGAAATGTTCTGTACTTGTGAAATATGATTTCCATGCTCATCGTATAAGTGAACCGCACAAGCAATACAGGGGTCGAATGAATGAATGGTCCTAATTATTTCCAAAGGCAATTCCGGATCTGCCACCGGAGTACCTATTAAAGTAGATTCGTAGGCCGATCGTTGTCCTTTTGGATCGCGGGGAGAAGCATTCCAGGTAGATGGTACTACTTGTTGGTAATTTTCAGTCTTACCATCCTTAATTTTGATCCAATGGGCCAAAGCTCCCCTTGGTGCTTCCGAGAAACCTACCCCTTTGCATTCGCTTGGCCAGGATTCGGGTTCCCAACTATCCATATTGGCCATTCTCTCATCCCCATTTTTAATATTATTCATCAAACTATCATAAAATTCCATGGTCCAATTAGCCACCAATTGTGTCTCAATTCCCCTAGCTGCAGTTCTACCCAATGTTGAAAACAAGGCATCGACAGGAACATCCAAATGTTTCAAAGCACCATTTACGGCCGCTTGTATTTCTTCGTTGCCCCTGCCATAGCCAACCAATAATCTGGCTAATGGTCCAACCTCCATGGGCTTGCCCCTCCATCTTGGGGTTTTTATGAAACTGTATTTTTTTTCAACGTCCAAATTATCATAAGGTGGTTTTGGTCCGGTATAATTGATATTTGTTTCTCCTTCCCAAGGGTGTTTTCCTACCTCATTCCCATCAGGATAGTCGTACCAGGAATTATTGATAAATTCCTCGATATCCCCATTTCTATGATCAACATCGTGAACTTTTGAAAGATCCCTGTTCAGAATTACGCCTTGTGGAAATTTGAAGTTGGAAATATCTGCATAGCCATTAGTCGGAAAATCGCCATAGGACATATAATTCCCAAATCCCTTTCCGATAGCGCCCCAATCCTTATAAAAGGAAGCGATAGCCAACAAATCAGGTATATAGACCTGTTCAATAAAAGTTTTTCCCTCTTGAAGTAATTTACCCACATAAGCCAATCGTTCAGCGTTTAATCCACCTGGGCTCTCAGTATTTATAGCACAGGCCATACCACCAACCAAATAATTGGGGTGTGGGTTCTTACCGCCAAAAATGGTATGCACTTTTACAATTTCTTTTTGCCATTCCAGTGCTTCCAAATAATGTGCAACACCCAATAAATTTACCTCGGCAGGTAATTTCATTTGAGGGTGGCCCCAATACCCATTGGCAAAAATTCCCAATTGACCACTATCCACAAATTTCTGTATTCGCTTTTGAACATCAGAAAAGTACCCAGGGGAACTTTTGGGCCAATTAGAAATACTTTGTGCTATTTCTGAGGTCTTTTTAGGATCGGCCTTGAGTGCATTTACAACATCTACCCAGTCCAAGGCATGTAAATGATAAAAATGTACAGCATGGTCATGCATATATAATGCACCTTCCATAATATTTCTCACCAATTCCGCATTTTTGGGGACTGCGATTCCCAAGGCATCTTCCACGGCCCTAACTGATGCAAGGGCATGAACGGTCGTACAAACGCCGCATGTACGTTGTACAAAGGCCCAAACATCTCTTGGATCTCTTCCTTTTACTACATTTTCGATACCCCTTACCATTGTGCTGGAACTAAAGGCGTCGACTATTTTGCCATCTTTGATTTCTGCCTCTATTCTTAAATGCCCTTCTATTCTAGTGATTGGATCAACTACTATTCTATCAGCCATATTATTTGATTTTGTCCCTACAACTAATGGGATATATTTTCTTCGTTTATTTTACCTCTGGAAGCCATGCTATCCAATTCTTTTCTTTTAGCAATGTTTGCCGCCACGGCATGTACCAGCATACCTCCGGCTAAGGCACCTGCGGCGACCTTGCCAATGGTGTCGGCATTACTCTCTATTCCGAAACCAGGCAGATTGGTCAATCTTTCATAGAATGGACCATTGTCCCAGAAGTCTTCTTCACTGCATCCGATGCAACCGTGGCCTGATTGTATGGGGTAGCTCACACCATTGTTCCATTTAATAGTCCCGCAAGAGTTATAGGTCATAGGACCTTTACATCCTACTTTGTATAAGCAATAGCCATCCTTGGCGTTTTGATCGTCAAAAGTTTCGGCGAATAATCCGGCGTCGTAATAGGGGCGTCTGTAACAACTGTCATGAACACGTTTAGAATAAAATGCTTTCGGTCTGCCCAATCGGTCTAATTCAGGTAAACGACCAAAGGCAACAACGTGTACTATTATACCGGCCATAACCTCCCCTATGGGCGGACAGCCTGGAACTCTGATTATGGGTTTATTTTTAATGATCTTATGAATGGGCGTAGCATCGGTAGGGTTTGGTTTTGCTGCCTGCACACACCCGTTGGATGCACAACTGCCCCAGGCAATGATCGCTTTCGCTCCTTCGGCGGCCTCAATGAGGATGTCCTTGGCCGATCTACCTCCGATACAGCAATAATTGCCGTCAGCACCTAAGGGAACAGAACCTTCAACACAAAGAATGTATTCGCCTTTGTATTTTTCCATGGTGGCATGTTTTGCCGCCTCGGCCTGATGGCCAGATGCTGCCATTAAGGTCAACGTATAGTCCAATGAAATCTTATCTAAAATAATGTCGGCAACAATAGGGTGGTCTGATCTAATAAAAGATTCACTGCAGCAGGTACATTCTTGAAAATGTTCCCAAATCACAGGTAAACGAAAAGTCGTTTCGAGAGATTTTGCAACTTGCCCGATCAATGAAGTTTCCACACCCATATACGCCGCTATATATGTGGCGAATTTCATAAAATCCCTACGACTGTACCCTTGCCTTATTATGCTTTCATAATAAGTTTCTTTTATTTCTTTTTTGATAGCCATAATTGAAAATTAGATTAGAAAAGACTTTTTCGAACTCATTCGGAAATTTGCCCTTGAATTTATAGAAACCTAAAGAGAGAAAACATGATTAATGTCATGTTTTCCATAAATTTTATTTTTTAATTTCAACGGTTTAGGGTCTATGTATTAGTAACTTAGAACAACTTTATGCACGAATTATCAGTTGCCTTGGGTATTGTGAAAATTGCGGAAAATGAAACTGTAAAAGCAAATGCCAAGACAGTAGAGTTAATCGAACTTGAAATAGGTACCCTTGCCGGTATAGAATTTGAATCGCTGGATTTTGTTTGGCCTTCTGCCGTTAAGGATACGGTATTGGAACATGCCATTAAAAAAATAAATGTTATAAAGGGCAAGGGTAAGTGTTTGGATTGCGATGTTATTTTTGAAATAGACCACCTTTATGATGCATGTCCAAAGTGCAACAGTTTTTTGAAGGGAATTCTTCAGGGAAAAGAATTAAGAGTAAAGGCATTGGAAGTGTCTTAGCGTTTTGCACAAAATTTTGTCAATTTCTCACTCCACACTTTGTTTTAATACTATTTTTTCGGGTATTCCGATTTTTGTCGCAGTAATTCATAATTCTTTGCTGAAATGACTATCGTCATATATCAACAATTGGTCCTAAGCTAGCTTTGTAAAAGGTATACATCATAAATTTTAATTATGGCAATTTTAGAAAAGGCTTTGCAAAGAACATCTCTTATGAATGTTTTATGGGATATTCAAAGAAAAAGAAGGTTCATCAGTCATGATGACAAGACCAAAATCGCAAAAGAATTTAACATTTCACGAATGGAACTGGAAGGGGTCATTTCCTTCTATCATTTTTTTCATCGTAAAAATGCCGGTAAATATACAATTTATTTGAATTGCTCTACCATTTCAAAATTACATCATTATCAAGAAGTAAAAATGGCATTTGAAGATGAATTGGGAATTATAATAGGTAATGTGACCAATGATAATTTATTTGGTTTATTTAAAACATCCTGTATTGGTTTAAGTGATCAAGAATCATCAGCTTTGATCAATTTCCATCCTTTTACAAATCTCACTCCAAGCAGGGTAAAAACAATTATATCAAAATTAAAACAAGGACATTCCGTAGAATCGCTGAGTGACTACCCAAAAGACAACATTCAATACAAACCAAAGAAAGAGAAAGCTATATTCTTTAAAGATTATGAACAAGGAAAGTCCCTTAAATTGTTAAAAGGTTTTAACCCTGATGAAGTCATAGAATTGGTAAAAAAATCTAAACTATCTGGACGTGGTGGCGCTTTTTTCCCAACAGGCGTCAAATGGCAGTTCTGTAAGGATAACAAATCTGATAAAAAATATATTATTTGTAACGCAGATGAAGGGGAACCTGGAACCTTCAAAGATCGAGTTCTAATGAACAAAATTCCTGGGTTGTTACTTGAAGGAATGGCAATTGCGGGTTATGCAGTTGGGGCCACCGAGGGAACCATTTATTTAAGAGCAGAATATTTTTATTTAAAAGATAAACTAGAAGAGACTATTAATGAATTTTACAAAAATGGACTTTTAGGAAAGGATATTCTTGGTATAAAAGGATTTGATTTTAAAGTTAATATACATATGGGTGCTGGTGCTTATATCTGTGGTGAAGAAACAGCACTTATAGCTTCTATGGAAGGTAAACGGGGCGAGCCGACAACCAAAGAGTTTTTCCCAGTCGAAAAAGGATATTTAGGCAAACCGACGGTTGTGAATAATGTAGAAACCCTTTGTGCTGTTCCGAGAATTATGGAGATGGGTTTAAACAAATACTTAACCATTGGTACCAAGGCCACTCCCGGAACCAAATTATTAAGTGTTTCTGGCGACTGTAAAAAACCTGGTGTTTATGAAATAGAATGGGGAATGAAATTAAAAGAATTTTTAGACCTGATTGAAGCTAAAGACCCACACTACATTTTGTTTAACGGCTTCGCCGGGGAATTCTTGTCAGCGGTTGATTTTGATAGGGAAATATCCGGTGAGAATTTGCTGGCAGAACACATTCAATTTACATTCAAGGATCCCATTGAATATTCCCGTAAAATGAGTGGAGTTGGTTTAAGAAGTGGAGGTTCTTTTATGGTATTCAATAGTCAGCGTGATCTCCTGTCAATCCTAAAAAATATCACCAAGTTTTTTGTTGCAGAATCCTGTGGTATTTGTGTGCCTTGTAGAACTGGCAACTTCTTATTAAATAAGAAAATCAATAAAATCATGCTTTGTCATGCCGATAAAGATGACTTGGATGAAATTAAAGAATGGAGCACAATAATCAAACAATCAAGCAGATGTGGTTTAGGAAAAACATCAACAAATTGCTTATTAACTGCCTTGTTAAAATTTCCTGGAGAGTTCCAAAAATGTCTTCTTGCGGAAAGTGATATTAACCAAGCTTTTGATTTAGAAAAAGCTGTTGAAAATTATGATAGTATAATCCACGAAATAGAAAGCACATATGAATAATCTAATAGACATGACTATTGACGGAAAAAAATATCAAGTTCAGGAAGGCAAGAATTTGGTGGATGCTGCCAAAGAAAATGGAATTTACATTCCTACTTTATGTCATTTTCATGAAGTGAATCCTCCGTTGGGCACTTGCAGAATTTGTACTGTTAGTGTTAATGGTAAAACAACATCAAGTTGCACGACCAAAGTGTATGAAGGTATGGAGGTTGAAATTAATACGCCTGAACTTTTAAATACCAGAAAAGCAATCATTGAAATGTTGTTTTCCGAAGGAAATCATTTTTGTCCATCCTGTGAAAAAAGTGGGCATTGCGATATGCAAAACCTTGGTTACGATATGGGAATATCAGTTTCGCGATTTCCACATGTTTACAGCAACAAGGTTGTTGATTTCAATTCCGATCGAATGATTATGGAATCCAATAGATGCATCCTTTGTAAACGTTGTGTTGAGGAAGTGAAAACAAAAGACGGTAAGGATGTATTTTCATTTGTGAGTCGAGGAGTTAAAACACGAGTTCATATCGATTATCATGAAGAAGCTAAATTAACAGATTCTCAAGCTATGCGGGCCATGAACCTATGTCCTGTGGGTGCAATTCTGATTAAAGGAATGATTTACGAACAACCCTTTGGAGATAGGAAATACGACATTGTTGGTAAGGACAAGGATGCCCCTATAAGAGATAGTATCAAAAAAAGAAAGGATGAGAACAAATTTATAGTTGCCACAACATCATTAGCTGGTTGTTTCGGTTGCCATATGTCGCTACTGGATATTGATACGGATATTTTAGATGTGTTGGAAATTGTCGAGTTCAACAAATCGCCTTTAACAGATATTAAAAAATTTAGCAAACGATGTGATATTGGTTTAATTGAAGGTGGTTGCGCAAATTCAGAGAACATAGAAGTACTAAAAGAATTTAGAAAAAAATGTGATATTTTAATTGGTTTTGGTGAATGTGCAATCATGGGTGGAATTCCTGCGATGCGGAATTTCGTTCCTTTAAAAGAATGCCTAGAAGAAGCCTATATTCATGGACTTACCAGCGAAATTGGAGCCAATGTAATACCTAACCATGAGGATATACCGAAACTACTTAACAATGTATACCCTTGTAATGAAATTGTAAAGATTGACTATTACATTCCTGGATGTCCTCCAAATGCGAATCATATCTGGAAAGTTGTTAAGAATATACTCTTAAACGAGGAATACTCCATAACACACGAAGAATTTAAATACGATTAGAGATGAAAAAATTAGTCATAGACCCTGTAACCCGAGTAGAGGGACATGGTAAAGTAACCATTCATTTAGATGAAAATAATAAGGTAAAGGATTCCTTTTTTCATATCGTTGAATTTCGTGGTTTTGAGCGTTTCATTCAAGGGCACCCATATTGGGAAGCACCAGTATTAGTTCAACGCTTGTGTGGCATCTGTCCTGTTAGTCATCATTTGGCTGCAGCAAAGGCAATCGATCAAATTGTTGGTCTGAATCCTGAAGACTTATCACTGCCTGCACAAAAAATCAGAAAACTATTGCATTTTGGGCAAGTTTTTCAGTCACATGCTTTACATTTCTTCTATTTAGCATCTCCAGATCTATTGTTTGGTGTCAATGCCAATCCTACAAAACGCAATGTAGCAGAAGTTGCAATAGAGCATCCTGATCTTGCAAAAAAAGGGATATTAATGAGAAAATTTGGGCAGGAAATTATAAGAACCATCGCTGGGAAACGCATTCATGGTATTTCGGCGGTTCCAGGTGGTGTTCATAAAAAAATCACCTTGAAAGACCGGGATTATTTCCTGAACAGTAAAGATATTCCTTCTATTGATGCTATGATAAATTGGTCTAAAGAAATTATTGATTTCTTAAAAGGTTATCATGAAATAAATAAAAAATGGTTAGATGAATTTGCAGAATATCCATCCGGACATTTGGGATTGGTAAATAAGGAGAATGGATTTTTAGAATTGTATGATGGAAATTTAAGAGCACTGGATGCGAACGGAAAAGTAATTTTAAATGATGTTCCAAATGATGAGTACATTCAATATTTTAATGAAGGTGTTGAAAAATGGACCTACCTAAAATTCCCATATTTAAAAGATCTTGGAAAAGATAAAGGTTGGAATCGTGTTGGTCCATTAGCGCGAATAAATGTTTGTAACGGAATAGAAACACCTCTTGCTGAAGAAGAGCGGATCATATTTAAATTAGCAACTCACAACAAGATCAATAATAAAACCATGTATTCTCATTGGGCTCGCTTAATTGAGATGTTGTATTGTGCAGAAATGATGAAAAAATTATTAAATGATGAAGATATTTTAAGCAATGATTTGGTGCGTAAAGGTGAAAGACGAAATGAAGGAATTGGAATTATAGAAGCACCACGTGGTACTTTGATTCATCATTATGAAGTAGATGATAAAGATCGTATTACGCGATGTAACTTAATTGTTTCAACTACACACAACAACGAACCTATGAATCAAGCTGTTAAATGGGTTGCTAAAAATGTAATTAGTGGTGAACCAAAAATCACTGAAGGGATGTTAAATCAAGTTGAGGTAGCCATAAGGGCCTACGACCCATGCTTAAGCTGTGCGACCCATGCATTAGGCCAAATGCCTCTTGAGATACAATTGCTTGATCATTTTGGTAATTTAATTGAAAAAAAAATAAGGCAGTAAATATTATCGGGCATTGAGATTCTAACTCTTGTTATTTATATCAAATATCAAATATGGGAAATAAATCTAAAACACTTCTATTCGGAATCGGTAATTGTGGCCGGGCGGACGATGGTTTAGGCTGGGCATTTATAGATCGAATAAAGTCTAAATTGCCTGATAATTATGACTATGAGTATCGTTACCAACTTCAAATCGAAGATGCCGATTTAATTGGTGAATTTGACACTGTTATTTTTGTAGATGCCTCCAGGAATGAGCTTGAAAATGGTTATTCGTGGGAAACTTGCGAAGGTTCCAATACGTATAGTTTCAGTACGCACGCCTTGCTGCCTGAAACTATTTTGTACTTGTCAGAACATTTGTACCAGCATACGCCAAGAGCATTTGTTTTGGAAATTCAAGGACATAAATGGGAATTAAAAAATGGTCTGACAAATAAAGCAAAAGAAAACCTAAAAAAAGCAAATACATATTTTACTGAACATTTATCTGATTATATATAGGGCTGTTCTCAACCAAAATTTCCTTAAATTTAATAGTGTAAAAAAACTAGTTTAAAATTAACAAATACAAATCATTTTTTCCCTGTACTAAAATATATTTCACCATAAAAAGCTACAGGGAGCTATGGAATAAACGGCAATTATTGACTATCTTTAGGTAATCTTAAATTAAATATTATGTGTGGTACCTGTGGCTGCGGAAGTGAGGAGAACGGAGTTAGCATTTTGAACCCTAAAGAAGTACATGCGCATCATCATCATGACCATCATGACCATCATGATCATAGTCATGGTCATACACACGATCATGACCACCCCCATGAACATCATCACAAAACAGTTTTGGAGGTTGAACAAAATATTTTGCAGCACAATGAAGTAATGGCCGCGAGAAATAGGGGGTATTTTGAGGCGAAAAACATTTTTGCCTTAAACTTGGTGAGTTCACCCGGTTCCGGAAAAACAGCTTTATTGGAACGCACCTTGCTGGATTTGAAAGATGAAATTCCATTTTATGTTATAGAAGGTGATCAACAAACCATGAATGATGCAGATCGCATTGCTGCCATTGAAATTCCGGTGATGCAGATAAATACAGGAAAGGGTTGTCATTTGGAGAGTGATATGGTGTACGAGGCCGTTAAAAAATTGGAGCTTCAAAACAACTCGGTATTGATGATCGAAAATGTGGGGAATCTGGTCTGCCCGTCCATGTTTGATTTAGGTGAAAGCAAACGCGTTGTAATCATCAGTACAACAGAAGGTGTAGATAAACCCCTTAAATATCCTGATATGTTTCACACTTCGGATATCTGTATTATCAATAAGATTGATTTACTGCCTTATTTGGACATTGACCTCGAGAAATTAAAGGAATATGCCCTGAACGTGAATCCCAGGCTTCTGTTTTTCGAAATATCGGCGACCACAGGAGTAGGAATGCAAGCTTGGTATACATGGCTTAAGGAGAATTGCCAATCATTACAATACGTATAAAAATTAGTCAAAAATGTGTCTATCCATTCCAGGAAAATTGATTGAAATAACTTCTCAATTGGATGAAACATTTCGTGTGGGCAAAGTTTCTTTTGACGGCGTAGTAAAAAAAGTCAGCCTTACTTTAGTGCCTGAAGCAAAGGTCAATGATTATGTCATGGTCCATGTTGGGGCTGCCATCGGGGTAGTCGATGAGGAGGAAGCAAAGAAGACATTTGCCATATTGCGGCAACTGGATGAACTGAATGATCTGGAAGCTCCTGATATCAATTAATTAAATCCGTAAGCCGTTGCCTTATTTTGAACTTTCGAAGGATGAAATTGCCTTTCCCCCAGCTTATTTTGGAGATATAGATGGTTTAGTGGCCGTTGGTGGTGACATGTCCATAGAGCGATTATTATTGGCTTACAATAGTGGTATCTATTATTGGCATTATCCCTTAAAGCATATAAAATGGTGGTCCCCCGATCCAAGAATTGTTCTCATGATCGACTCATTTGAGTTTTCTGAAAATCGACTCGACAATTTACAGGATGAACTCACTATTAGCTTTAATACCAACTTTGAAAAAGTACTCCGTTTATGCCAAAAGGTTTATAATATTGAGGATAGCATGAGTAATGAATGGTTATCGGAGCGTGCCGTTCGTTCTTTTCTGGAATTGCATAAAAAGGGCTTCGCCCATTCAGTGGAAGTATGGAAAGAAGATCAATTGGTAGGCGGATTATTCGGTGTGGCTATTGGAAAGCTTTTTTTTGGTGAATATTTGGTTTCAATAGTTGAAAATGCAGATGAATTGGCCCTCTTGTATTTGGTGGGAAAATTAAAGGAAAAGAACTTTGAACTAGTGGATATGCAGAAAGAAACAGTTTTTTTAGAGGGTATTGAATTCGATGAACTTTCACGAATAGAGTATGTTGCCGTATGCAAGGAAAATGCCAAGAAATATGTAAATACCATTGTTGAATTCTAAGTTTAAAAGCCCAAAACCATGAGTCTTAAATTTGAAGAACAAATAAATAATGCCAATATATTTTTGCAGGAGAATGAATTGGAAAAATCAATTGGACACTATGAGGATGCCTTGAAATTGGCATCGACAACCAAGCAGAGAATTGACCTTCATAATGTATTGGGTAGATTGTACCAGAAAACAAGAACCCCCAAAAAAGCAATAACCGCATTTACAACCTCGTTAAAGCTGTATGAGGATTATCCACAAAATGACACCTTTGTTGATATAGCATCTGTGCACAATAATCTGGCGGCTGTTTATTTGGAAACAGATATTGATTTGGCCATAGAAAATTATAAACAAGCCCTTAAAATTTATTTAACCATTACGGAATTGGGTAACAAGGAATTTTATCCCCATTTGGCCAATACCAATTTCGCCTTGGCCGAGGCCTACTCCAAAAAAACAGATATTTGCAATGCCAAAAAACACTTTAAGGCTGCCATTAAATTATATGATCAGTTACCTGATCGTTCGGCAAATGAACTAAAGGCCAGTGCACTTTATCATTTGGGCAATATATACACTGAGGAATTTAATGTATTTGATGCGAAGGTGAATTATGATAAAGCATTGGTGCAATTCCAAGATTTATCCTTAAAAGATGAAAAGGCGTTCACTCCTTATGTGGCTGCTGTTTTTAACAATTTAGGGGTTACTTATAAATCTATGGGCGAACATCAAAAGGCTTTTGGGAATTATGAACAAGCTTTAAAGTTATATCGGAAATTGGCCAACAACAATGAGTTGTTCCTGCCCTATGTCGCCGCAACAACAAATAGTTTGAGTATCCTATATGCTGAGCTAAAGAAATATGATAAAGCCATGGAATATAGTGGTAAGACAATTACTATTTACAATAGCTTAGCGGATGCCAATCCTGGGGAATACACGCATTATTTGGCCACTTCGCTACACAATTCAGGACTATTTGGTTTTGAACTCAGAATACTGGAGTCGGCCGAAGAGTATTTTGATCAAGCATTGACCATTCGAAGAAGTTTGGCCTTGAAACAGCCTGATGCGTTCGATGCTGACTTTTGTGCCACTGCCTTAAATTTGGTTGAATTATATCAGACTAAAATGGAAAGCAAAATTAACCTAAACCTAAACCTAAAGGCCAAGTGCCTGGAATTGTTGAATGATGTGGACGAGCGATTGCAAAAATACGATGAAAACAGACCCGTTTTAAAGAGTATGAAAAGTGATTGTCGATATTACTTGGATTATTTCAATGGGGTAGGGCAAGAATAATATAGCTATGATAAGTCAATGGCGCTTTTAAAAATTATTGTAAACAATTAACCCCATCATTAATCATGATGGGGTTTTAAGTACGTATTGACCATTTTATCAATAGTAGCCAATTAAATGAAGAGAAGATGTGTGCCTTCTTGGTCGGCCCTATTATAAAAATCGCCGATTGTAATAATACCATCCAATTGATCAATCAAGTCTTCTTTTTTAAGATGGAACATGTCCACTGCAAGTTTACAACCCCATAGCTTACATCCGGAATCGGAAAGTATTTCCAGAAATTCACCAATTGGAGGCATGTCGAGTTTCTCCATTTCTTTTTTCATCATTTTGGTGGCAAATGCCTCTACACCTGGCAGACCACCAAGCATGGTCGGCATGTGCATTGCAGGGTTACCTACCGTGGCTACTCGTAAATGTTCAAGCTTCTTCTTTTGTATTGCTTCCAATCCAAAAAATGTAAAGAATATTTCGGATTCAATACCTTCCATACGCGCTCCATTAGCCATTACAAATGCCGCATAGGCGTTTTCAATAGTAGCCTTGGATAAAATGAAAAGCATTTTTTTAACTTTTGTCTTTCCCATGATTATATTTTTAAAATGTTTTTGTTTTCAAATGCATTGATTGTTAGATACAGCTTTTTGGTTTTGGTACTCCCGCTATTTTTGTGGACACTTTTAATGGCCCGCCTGGGAACAGCGCATAAAATTCTTTAATATCTATAATACCACTTTTTTTAATTCCTCTTATAGATAATGCAACTTCATTTTTAACTTGTTCTTGGAGCCAAGCAAGTACTTCCCAGTGTCTATCTGTTAATTCAATATTTTCTACTTTAGCTATTTCTACGGCTATTTCTTTATTCCATTGGGACACATCCGTTAAATATCCATCTTCGGTAACATCCAATATAATTCCTGCTATGTTTAAATCCATAATTATTATTTTAATAGTTTATATTATTATTTATCTGCTTTAATATCAAAAATTTTACCTTTAAAACTCATGTTCCTAGAAACAAAAGGAATTGCAATTCCTTTTAAGAGCATATTCCAATATATCCATCTAAAAGCCAATTTGCCCCAATGATTGAATACACTTTCTTTTAATAGTTTAAGAGGTCCAATCTTAGCGAAGGGAAATGTGCCATGAACCGGTTCTTGATCATAATTAAAGTCAATTAACAATGCTTTATTATTACCGGTTTCTATGAAACAATTGGCATGACCATCAAATTCTTCTTTTAATTTATAACCCTTGGTATAAAGAATTATATTATCAGTTAACGTTTCTGCTTGAAAATGGGCCACTGAACCAGCCTTGGATGCAGGGACATTGGTTGCATCACCGATCACAAAAATATTTTCGTGATCTTTAGATTGCAATGTATGCTTGTGTGTGGGTATAAAATTCAAGTCATCTCCCATTCCAGAACGTTCTATTACTTCATCACCCATATTGGTTGGAATGGTCACCAATAAATCAAAGGGGATTTTTTTATCTGCATAATCTACAATCTCTTTTGTATCATTATCAACTCTTTCTATTGCAAAATCAATTTCAATATTTATCTTTTTTTCTTCCAAAAGATAATTTAATGCCGTTGTACAAGTTGGTTTTGTAAATGCACCGGAGAGAGGGGTTACATAGGTTATATCAACTTTTTCCCTCATTCCTTTTTTACGGAAATAAGAATCGGCCAAAAACGCAAATTCCAATGGAGCTACAGGACATTTAATAGGCATTTCAGTTAAATGAACCACTAACTTTCCACCTTCCCATTCCCTCAATTTATTCCGAAGGGCCAACGCACCTTCAAAAGTGTAAAAATCGAAGATGTCTTTTTTCCATAGCGGGCCCAACAAACCTTCAGTTTCATCTGGAGCAATTTTAGACCCAGTGGCTACTATTAAAATATCATAATCCAATGTTTCATCTTCCAATTTTACTTTGCTCTCTTCAGGGAATATTTGGTCAATTTTCTTTTGTATATAGTTGACACCTTTGGGGATAAATTTATTCCCCTTTTTTTTCACTTGATCTTCTGTGTAGGTGTCAAATGGCAGAAATAAAAATCCTGGTTGATAGTAATGTGTTTTGTATTGATCTACGATGGTTATTTTCCAATCTTTTTTCGGCAGTTTCTTTATCAAATGGTTCGCCATCATTGTTCCCGAAGTACCTGCCCCTAATATTAGTAAATTTTTCATTATGCTTTTTATTTAAAGTTGAAATTTTAGCATCTACGATACTTCTAATTTCCTGGTGTAAAATTATTCTGATACGCATGGGCATTTTATGACATTTGTCATATTGCTTCATACTTTTTGTAACATTTGTTACAAAAAGTATTTTCTATATAACTGAAAAACAACTATTTAAATATTTTTTTATTTTCTAAACCACTAGTAAATAAGGAACTCAACCCACATAAGATCATTATAAAAATGTTTCTATGATAAATGTCATAAAACCTCAAGACTTTCGACAATAATTTTGAGGTGTTTTTAAAACTAAATAGATAACATCAGAAGCGTATACTATCAATAATAATAAGTATGGGCTTTTGAAAATACTTAAACTCAATAATCATGAGAAAAACATTTCTTAATTTATCGTTTCTAATTTTTGCGACTGCTGCTTTAGCACAGTCGGGTCACATTATGCAGGGTGTTGGGGCTGTTAATATGTCAATGGGGGGTGCATCAACTGCGCAACCTTTGGATATTTCCGGTGCACTACAATGGAATCCTGCTTCAATATCAACTTTTGATGATAAAATCTTAAAGTTTGATATTGGATTATTCTTTTCTTCACCTCAATTAAATTCGACGGTACCTGAGTTTGACACAAGCGGTCAACCTACAGGCAATTTTTTCAGTGGTACTACAGCAGATGATAGAGGCGTATCGCCTATGCCAGCATTGGCAATGGTCTGGGGTAAGGAAGGCAGCAAGCATACTTTTGGTGCCTCAGCATTTGGCATTAGTGGTTTTGGGGTTACTTTCCCTGAGAGTACCACAAACCCTATTAATATGCCTCAAAGCATGGGAGGTTTTGGTAGAATTGAATCTGATTATATGTTATTACAAGTTGGTCTTACTTGGGCCTATGAATTATCAGATCAATTCTCAATAGGTATAGAGCCAACATTCAATTATGCCGCATTGGAGTTAGCCCCTAATCCAACGGCCAATCCTAGTGCGGCAGGATATCCATCAACTGATAAGGCGACTGCCTTAGGTTTTGGAGCACAATTAGGATTGTTCTATGATTCAGGTACTGGCTTCAAAGCAGGGGCATCTTATAAGACAGCCCAATCATTTGGAGATTTTGAATTTGAAAATACCTATTTGGACAACTCTACAAGCACCAATGATTTTAATATGGATTACCCTGCAATTTATTCCCTTGGTTTAGGGTATTCTTTGGGTGATGTTGATTTGGCATTGGATTATAGATTAGTAGATTATGAGAATACCGATGGTTTTTCTGAAACAGGGTGGACACCAACAGCCTCTGTAGCTGGTTTTGGTTGGGAGAACATCTCTATTGTTTCTGCAGGTATACAATATAAGGGTATTGATAAGTTCCCTTTACGTTTAGGATATACTTATAGTACAAACCCAATTAATGAGGATGTTGCCTTTTTCAACATTCCCGCAACAGCCATTATTAAAAATGCCTTTCAGTTTGGATTTAGCTATGAACTAAGTGACAATTTTTCCTTGGACGCGGTTTACCATCACGGTGCTAGCGGTGATGCCACAACCGGACAATTGTTGAATCCGATGTTCATACAAAACTTTCCTCCTTATGGAGCAATTCCGGGTAGTGAAGTTTCTTATGATATGACCACTGATATGATCCAGGTAGGTGTTAGTTATACATTTGCCAAAAAGTAATATAGTTACCAAATAACACAGGTTTTTAACAGCGGGAACTTTTGTTCCCGCTGTTTTTTTTTAGAATTTGTACTGCACAAAAGCCGATAGATTTCTACCAGGATCATTAATGGGAGTTCTTCCGAAATCAGCCTGATTGTTGAATGAGAAATTCAAATGGTTATGATAGGTCTCGTCAAACACATTCAAGGCAGCAACACCCAATGTAAGGTTCTTGAAAGGAACGACCCCTAGACGAAGGTCCATTACATTATAACCCGGCGTTGAGGTTTCTCCAAAAGATTGGGATATATCATCCTGTTTTGATGTTAGGGTGTAATTGACATTGACCCAGAATTTTTCTTTTTCGAATCCCAATTTAAATCGTGTTGTCAAAGGCGGGACAAGAGGTAAAGACTCATTCAAATCTTTATTTTTGGCATATACATAGGCCAATTCAGTAGTAAAGTTAAAATGGTTCAAAAAGTCTACTCCGGCCATTATTTCAAAACCTGTTTTATAGGCCTTATCAAGGTTTCTAAATACTTTGGGATTGGTAGGTTCCAAAGTTGGCATGAACTTACGGATTTGGGTCTCGTCGATTACCGCCACAATATAGTTTTCATAAAAAGAATAGTAGAACGAACTGCTATAGTTAAAACGGTCAGAAGAAGTATCGGAGAAAGGAAGCTTACCCTTGAACCCAATTTCAAATTGATTGTTGACTTCTGCTTCCAAATCAGGGTTGCCAATGTATTCGTAAGAGTCCTGACCTACCGTAAAATGGTTGATGACCCGTTCGATCATGTTCGCTGAGCGTACCCCTCTTCCGTAAGCAACTTCCATGATGAATTGATTGGAGGGCGCATATTTTATGGAAGCAGTTCCACTTATGTTATGCTCGGATCTTTTATCCAGATTGGGATACAGGGCGGCAAAATCCGATTCTGGATCCTTTATTTCAGAAGTCACTAAATCATAGCGCAATCCCGTTGTTAGGACCGTGTTTGCTGTCAAAGGATATTTTCCTTCGGCAAAAAAACCAATATCATTTATGTAAGAGTCCTGCCACACCTTGTCAATAAACTCAGCGGGAGTTGGTAAAGGCCCCATCATATTGCGCTTTACCAAACGGGTGCGTTCCCCGTCTCTGGCGATATACATGGCATCAATCCCAGTAAAGAGCGTGAATTTTTCACTAGGTTTTAGCTTGAATTCAATTTTTCCACCTGCCGTGGTTGCATTAATCGCGGATATGGCATCGGTCATCATAAAACTAGGCCTGTTGGCATTGCTCATGATATGATCTACATAACTATAATATAGTTTGACATCAAAATTCTCAAGAGTACCGCTTAATCCAGTTAGTTTATAATCCAAAGAAAGAATACTACTATCATCCAAATCGGTATCCATAGGTAACCCCGCATGCAGCACATCCCTACCAAAAGATTGCCTCCAATGGGCTTGTAAACGTTGATTAGGTGTAAAATTCAAGCCTACTTTAACGCCATAATCCAAACTTCTAAAAGAGGAGGGAACCTCTGTCCCGTCACCATCCTCATAGTTGCCAAAATCCCTAAAACCTACATTCCCCGTAATATCATATTTTTCGGTCGCCTGTTGTAAACGTGCCATTGAAACCAGAGATCCCCCATTACTTTCATAACCTGCGTGAAGGCTACCGTGTAGCCCATAATCATTGGCATCAGGTATTTGAGTGACCATATTTACTATGCCTCCAAAAGTTGCTCCGTATCGTACGGTATATGGGCCTTTGATGATTTCTATTTTTTCAATTTCCTCAGGAATCACATGTGTGGTTACAGGATCCATACGATTAGGACAGGCATGCATGGCCTTTGTGCCACCATCAAACTGAACATTCAATTGTTCATATTGCGATGCCCTGAAACTAGGGTCATTGGCATAGTTGCCTCGTTTGATCAGTGAGAACCCATTAAGGCCACTAAAAAGGTCTGCAACGTTCCTTGGTTGAACGATTTTTTTCACATAGTCGTTAGTCGCTACAGTGAAAACGGGATCGGTTTTTAAATCTCCAGTTACCATGACACCTGAAATGGTTATAGGGGCCTCTTCTAATAGAAAGGAAACTCTTGTCTCTTGGGGTTTAATGAATTTTTTGATGGTTTTAAAACCTAAGTAAGAAACAGTAAGGCTTACTCCGTTTTCTGGTATGGTCAATTCGAAATTACCTTCGGAATCCGTATAGGTCGATACTTTACTGTTTACAAAAACGTGAGCTTCATGAACGGGAGTGTTATTTTGTTGATCTAAAACTTGACCTTTGAAATTTTGTGCATTGATAAGGTGACCTGCAAATACACAGGCTGCCACCAATAGGTGATTTAAATTCATCATTGAATATTTAAATTATAAATAGGAGTAGGCTGAATCAATGTTCTGGATTGATTCAGGATAAAAAATGAAATGATGGACTAAGCCCGAGGAGGTTGCACTTCTTTTTTGGGAAGATTAAAACTGTAATGATTAATGTAATTGGTGTTTTTTGGAGTTTCTTTGAAGTAGACTGCAAACTCAATCTCCAATCCAGATTCCAAAAACAGGACAGTTTCTGTTTTCAAAAAGTCGATATTGATTGGAGGGACTTTATCATTTGATTCCTCTAAAAGCATTTTGGAAAGGGTGCATTTTCCGTCGCAATTAAGTTCAGGACGCTCTTTGTTCTCACAAAAACGCTCAACAAAGTCTTCGGTGAATAGTGCATAATAGCCTATGGTGCCGGCAATTTTTAAACTGCTGGTCAAAGTAATGACCAGAAATAGCACTGACACAATTAAGCCATACTTTTTCACAGAGCAAAACTATTATCGTTTTTTTGCTTAAAACCTGATATTTATCATAATTTTAAGAAGTCATTAACAATATTTTTGATCATTAAAAGATATTTATATCTTTTAATCCTTTTATAATAACCAATTAAATCAACTAAAAATGTTATCCAAAAAACAAGCAAGAGCTTTCTTTCTAGGAGGAACATTAGTAACCTTTCTAATTTTCATAGGGCTTACTATTTTTTCTTTCAGTGTAGAAAACGATCAAAGTAACCATGAGAACATTACCGAGGCAGTAGTTAGAGGTAAAAAAATATGGGAATCGAACAACTGCATGGGTTGCCATACCATTCTTGGGGAAGGAGCCTATTACGCCCCGGAACTAACCAAAGTCGTTGACCGAATGAATATGAAATATGAAGGTCAAGGCGAAGAAGTAATCAAAAGTATTTTAATGTCACCCGTTCCTTGGCAACCTAATGGCAGAAAAATGGTAGCCTATGAGATGACCGAACAAGAGGCAGCCGACATGGTTGAATTTTTTAAATGGATCGGGGAAATCGATTTGAACGGATTTGACAGAATTGTATCGCCATTGGCTAAAGAAGAAAATAACAACTAAACCAAAATAAATCATGAAATATAAATCACAAAAAGTAGCCTATTGGTTCTTTGCATTGTCAATGCTTTTATTGATACTGCAATTGGTCTATGGCTTTGTAATGGGTTTTGCCCGAATAGGGTTTGATAATTTACACGAATTCATTCCTTTTAATACGGCAAGAGCGGTACATACCAATTTATTGGTGGTCTGGTTGCTATCCGGTTTTATGGGGGCTGCATATTATATTATACCTGAAGAGGCACAACGGGAATTAGTAAGCGTAAAATTGGCTTACGTACAATTGATCAGTTTAGCGCTAGTTGGTGTTGCCGCTATTGTAGGATATCATTTTAATTATTGGGAAGGAAGAAAATTCTTGGAAATACCAAGACCATTGGATTTCTTGGTAGTAATTAATGTGTTACTGTTTTTAGGACTGATTCTGGTGACATTATTTAAAGGCAAACGGCGAACAACAACAGCTTTAGTGCTCTCTATGGGGCTATTGTTCGCAGCCTTATTGTATTTACCGGGAATGTTGCCTTTTGATAGTCAGGTAACCGATTCTTTTTTCCGCTGGTGGGTTGTTCACCTATGGGTTGAAGGTGTTTGGGAATTGATCATGGGAGGTATTTTATCTTTCTTACTGATCAAACTAACCGGTGTAGATAGAGAGGTCATCGAGAAGTGGCTATATGTTATTGTCGGATTGACATTCCTTTCAGGGGTATTGGGAACAGGACACCACTACTATTATATAGGTGTGAATAAGATTTGGTTAATTGTAGGTGGTATATTCTCAGCTTTGGAGCCTTTAGCATTCTTGGCAATGGCATTGTTCGCAGTGAATATGTATAGAAAAGGGGAGAAGAAACACCCCAATAAATTGGCCTTGTATTGGACCTTAGGTGCGGCCATTGTATCATTCGTTGGTGCAGGTCTTTTAGGATTCGCGCACACCTTACCACAAACCAATTTATACACACATGGTACGTTGGTAACGGCAATGCATGCGCATTTAGCATTCTGGGGGGCTTATGGTATGATAGTTTTGGCAATTATCAGCTATAGCTTGCCCAATATGACAGGTAGAAAATTGTACCTGAGTTCTCGAGGACGTGCTGCCTTTTGGCTTTCAAATATCGGCATGATTGGTATGACTGTGGCATTTGGTGTAGCAGGCGTCGTACAAGTGTATTTGGAAAGAAAACTTGGTATGGAGTTTATGGAAGTGCAAAAAGAGACCGAAGTTCATTTTGTTGTATTGATACTTTGTGCATCACTATTTACAACAGGTATCATCTTGTATGTTATTGATTTCTACAGGCATGGGAGACCTACTGATGAAGCATTGGAAGTCAATGTAGAGTAATGGATTAATTTAATGATGCCAGGGTTTGTGATTAAAGGTTGGTAGTTGGTATTCCAATAGTCATAAACCCTGGTTTTTTAATGTGATAAATAGCTACAATGGAAACATTTATTAGTAAAGCACCATATTATCATACCATAGGTAAGGAAGTTGAGGTATTTGAACATGCCTATAAAAGTAAAATTCCTTTTTTGCTTAAAGGTCCCACAGGTACTGGTAAATCTAGGTTTATTGAATACATGGCGCATGAATTGGATAAAAGATTGATTACCATATCTTGTCATGAGGAAACTTCTTCGACAGATTTAATCGGGCGATTTATAATCAAAGGAGCTGAAACTGTTTGGATGGACGGACCTCTGACACTTGCGGTAAAAGAAGGTGCGATTATTTATTTGGATGAAATAGCAGAGGCAAGACCCGATGTTATTGTAGCGATACATTCGCTAACAGATCATAGGCGTGAATTGTTCATCGATAAATTAGGGCAGACTGTAAAAGCCCATGAGGATTTTATGTTGGTGGCATCTTTTAATCCAGGATATCAAAGAGGGTTCAAGGAACTGAAACCATCTACCCGGCAGCGATTTGTTGCTGTTTCCTTTGATTATCCCGAGGCAAGGATTGAACAAGAAATTTTGATTTCTGAAACAGAGATTGATGAGGCAACTGCCAAGAAATTAGTGAATATAGCCACAAAGATTAGAAATTTGACTGAGCTGGGATTAACAGAGACTGTATCCACTCGTTTATTGGTAGATGCTGCAAAACTGATTCACAGTGGTCTTCCCAAAAGGCTTTCAGTAAGAGTGGCAGTGGTTGAACCTTTAACGGATGATCTAGAGGTTGTCGAGGCACTAAAAGATCTGTGTGATCTAATGATATAATACCTTTATTAAGGAAGTATGTTTGAGTTTGAACCCGATGAGTATCTCTTTACTAAATTTGCCCACTATTTCAAAAGACGTAGTAAGGCAAAGCAGGAGCAAATTGCGCATGCGGTAAAATTGGAAGATCTTAAACCACGTTTGACCATATTTGCCCGTGCCATTACAGGCAGAGCTATAGAAATTTACGATGCAGAGCGGGAGGGAGGCTATAGAAATGACAATTTCTTTCTTCCAACAAAGTTTGCAGATTTTCAATCTACTGATGAAAATATATCATTTTACCTGTTTCGTATTTTGTATTTATCCGTTCAAAAGAATCTGGACTTGAATTGGAAGGACAATCAAGAACACGAACTCAAAGAATCCCAGGATAAAGCCTTACAGGCATCCCAACAAATCTTGGATTCCTTGTTTGAACAATTTCCAATTACCAAGAAACACCACGAAAGATTAAAATTATATTACGAAGGGAGGACAAGGGAAAATCAGCAAGTTGATTATTCTTTAATGTATGGGAAATGGATGAGGGACACACCCGAAAATGAAGCTTCAAAACAATTAGAGAATTTCACCGATAAGGTAAAAAAGGCAGAGGAAGAAAAGCCACAAACCATACTGAAATCAAATGCCGTTGAGGAAATAATATCAGTTCAATTAGACCAAAAACAGATGGATGATGCGGTATTGCAGCATCAATTTGAAAAAGTGGAAACAGCCGAGGAATTTGGAGGTAATTTCCGGGATATGGACGGGGAAGATGAACTTGATGAGCATTCCAATGCCCTGGAAGACCTGAATATGAAATACACTGTTCGCGTTGATGACACGGCACATTCGGTATACCAGGCAGAGTTTATTGAGAATACAACCATCGCTGAAAGTGCCGAAAACGATACTTCAGGGCATCACCTTACTTACGATGAATGGGATTATGCCACAAGGTCATATAAGGAGGATTTCTGCAAGGTATATCCCAATTCAAATTTAAAGGCCGATGTTGATTATTACATAAAAACAATTTCCAAGAACAATTCCACACTTATTGGTTTGCGTAAAATGTTGACAACCGTAAATAATAAATACCAGCAGCAACGAAGACAAACCCAGGGCGAGGAGTTTGATATTGACGCGATTACCGATCTGTTTGTTGATGTGCATTCAGGACATACCCCTTCAGAAAAAATCTATCTTTCAAAAAGAAAAAAAGAAAAAGATCTCTCGATTTTATTGTTACTTGATGTTAGCCTTTCCAGTGATGGTTATGCGGCTGGTAATAGGGTAATTGACGTTGAAAAAGAAGTTTCTATTTTATTTGGAGAAATACTGAATGAGTTCAACATCGATTTCTCAATTGATTGTTTTTATTCCAAGACCAGAAACCATTCCACCTATTTAACGATCAAGGATTTTGATGAGGATTGGAACAGGGCCAAATTCAAGGTTGGCGCTGTAGAACCCAGCGGATATACGCGAATAGGGGCTGCTTTAAGGCACTCTGGCGCCATGTTGGACAAAAGGGACACAAAGAATAAATGGGTGGTCCTTATCTCTGATGGTAAACCCAATGATTATGATAAATACGAGGGTAAGTACGGTATTAATGATGTGAAACAGGCTTTACGAGAACTCAATGAGCGTCAAATAAATTCGTATGCCTTGGCTATTGAAGCACAGGCAAAATATTACCTGCCACAAATGTTCGGACAAAACCATTATCAGATTCTTACAACTCCTGTAGAATTACTTCAATCGCTGGTTAAGTTGTATGAAAAAATAAAACACCAGAGTTAAGTGCGTACAAAATCCATAGACTACAAGAACATTTATTATCCTCCTGGAGGTATTCTATTATGGATAATTATCTTTTTAGAGCTTATTACTTTTGGTGTTGCTTTAATAGCTATGGTTGTTTATAGCAATCAAGAACCGGAAATCTTCCATGGCTCAAGACTGCAATTGAATGCAACTATAGGAACCGTTAATACCATATTCCTGATTAGTAGTGGGTGTTTTATGGCCCGTTCGGCACATTATTTTAAGAATGGACAAAATGTTAGGACATTATTTTTTTTGAGGCTTACTATATTTGGTGGGCTTTTGTTTTTGATTCTAAAAAGTATAGAATATTACACGAAAATAGAAACCGGACTTACAATTGGTCATAATACCTTCTTTACTTTTTATTGGATGTTGACTTTGTTCCATGTCATACATGTTATCGTTGGTCTGGTAATTTTGATTTCGTTATATTTTGGTTTAAGAAAAAAAGAACCACTGGTCAATCTGGAAGATTTTGAAGCTAGCGCCGCATTTTGGCATATGTGCGATTTAATTTGGTTGCTCTTGTTTCCGGTAATTTATCTTTTGTTCTAATATGGAAAAGACAACTAAAATTTATACCAGTTTAATTTTGCTAACGGTTTTGTCCGTAGTCGCTGCCAATTATACCAGCTTTGTTGCTGTAATAATGATTTTGGCCGCCTTAAAGTTCATAGGTGTATCATTTTACTTTATGGAACTTCACAAAGCCCATGTATTTTGGAAAGCAATAACAATTTCTCTTTTAATTCTAATTATCGGCCTGATTATGATTATATACTATAATTGATCGGCAAAATAGATTGATAAATAAAGAAGCCCCATGATTTTAAATCATGGGGCTTACTTTAAATTGGATATTGATACTAAAATCTGTAACCTACACCCAATCCAATTACCAAGGGGTTGATATCTACATCCGCACCAACTGTAGCTCCTAATGCGGTAGTTGCATTTACCGTGGCATCAGTTTGAATAAATATTTTCTTCATGTCAAGGTTTAAAAACCATTGATCGCTCAAATCGTAATCCAAACCTCCCTGAAATGCTAAGCCAACGCTTGTTTCGTATTCTACTTCGTCTGCAACGGGCCCTTCATCAGCACCATAGAAAAGAGTAAGGTTAAGACCAGCTCCTAAATAAGGTTTCAAAGCACCTCCTGTAAAATGATACTGCAGGGTTAATGTTGGAGGTAATAACCAAACATCGCCCAATTCAATATCACCAGCTGCAGTACTAACAGCTTTTACATCATGCTTAGAAGTACCGAGAATCAGCTCGGCCGCAATGTTTTCTGTGAAGAAATAGGTGAAATCCAATTCTGGAATCACCGCAGTTGAAATTTCAACATCACCATCAATGGTTTCAATGGTAGCACTCTCATCTGGAGTAATCACTAATCCTCTAAGTCTTATTTGCCACTTGCTGAAATCTGTTGAGGAATCATTGCCTTCTTGGGCCTGAACAGATATCGTAAACAAAACGCCGACTAATAAACATGCTGATAATTTTTTCATTTTAATTGTAGTTTGGTTTTATTATTCGGCTAAAATAATCTGATAATAAAAGGACATCTATGACAAATATCATAGATAGGTTTTTCGATAAAAAATGGTTTAATTCAAATTAATAGCGGGAAGCCTAATATGTTTTGGGAGAAAACAATGCTTCCTGCGTGGGTTTGCCACATTTTTGGAATTGATCGAGAATATTGTCGAAGAGGTTTTGCATTGTTAGATACACAATCTAAGGTATGTCACAGATCGGCTGCACTTACGAACTAAGTAACGGCTTACTGAGTATATCTAAAAAGAGTACGCATTGTGACACTTTTTTTTATATGTAACAAAGGTTGCAGTATATTTTAATTATAAGCCTCAACTTTGTGTTCAATTAAGATATTGGTCATTGTTGCTGATGGCCACAGGGGAAACCCGAAATGTTGATCAATGACGTTAATATTCATTGATTTGTTTGGTTGTTGAAAAAAGCACCTGCTATTTTGTAGGTGCTTTTTTGTGTAACAAAGGTTGCAGTTTACTATTGATGAAAGTCTCAACTTTATAATATCGTAAAATAAATAATTTTGGTAAACAACATGATAAGGGTCATTGCCTTTAATCATAAACCGCTATAGTTTTAAGTTTTACATTAAATATAAAAAATGTCTAGAATTGTTGTTTTGGGTGCTGGTATATCGGGTCACGTGGCCGCATCCCATCTTAGAAGAAAACTGCCAAAAAAGCACGAGGTGATTGTTGTCTCACCCAATAGTAACTATCAGTGGATTCCATCTAATATTTGGGTAGGTATTGGTAGAATGAAACCCAAAGACATTCTTTTCCCACTTGCTCCCCTCTACAAAAAGAAAGGTATAGATTTCAAGCAAGCTAAAGTATCAACATTTCACCCAGAGGGAGACGCCGAACTGAACATTCCCTATGTTAATATTGAATATATTATGGGGGAGGAAAAAGGGAAAACCGAAAAAGTCGCTTATGATTACCTGATAAATGCCACTGGCCCTAAATTGGCCTTTGACATGACCGAAGGCTTGGTGCCTGCAACCAATAAAGCATACTCTGTTTGTACACACACACACGCGACTGAAGCATGGAATGCTTTGGATGTGTTGATCCAACAAATGAAACAGGGTAAGAAAGCGAAGATTTTGATTGGTACAGGTCATGCGAAATCAACTTGTCAAGGTGCTGCCTTTGAGTACATCTTGAATGTAGAACAAGAATTACGTAAACATGGTGTTAGGGATACTGTTGAATTGACCTGGATTGCCAATGAACCCAAGTTGGGTGATTTTGGCATGGATGGCATGTTGCTTAGTTATGGCAGTAACATTATGAAGTCCAGCGAAATGGTTGAAATGGTTTTTGAGGACCGAGGAATTAAATGGATCATTGGTGCCGGGGTAAACAAAATTGAGGATGGGGTTGCCCATTACGAAACTTTGGAAGGGGAATACAAGTCTGAAACCTATGATTTTGCGATGTTGATTCCTGCCTTTTCAGGGCACGGATTCAAAGCTTACGATAAAAACAATCAGGATATCACAGCAAAGCTATTTAAGGGTTTTATGATTGTTGATGCCGATTATACCCCAAAACCTTATGAGGAATGGTCCGTTCAGGATTGGCCAGAAACCTATCAAAATCCATCTTATCCCAACATATTTGCACCAGGAATTGCTTTTGCCCCACCACATGCGATTTCTAAGCCTCGAGTGAGTAAAAATGGCACCTCGATTTCGCCATCACCACCACGTACGGGAATGCCATCGGGAATTACGGCAAAATTGGTGGCAGATAATATTATCGATACCATAAAAAATAAAAAACCCTCTTTGTACCACAAAGGTTCAATGGGCAATATGGGAGCCGCATGTATTGCTTCGGCCGGTTATGGACTTATGAAAGGGAGCGGAATCAGTATTACAACTTTCCCAATAGTACCCGATTATAAGAAATACCCAGATACCCAAGGCAGAAAACTTGGAAAGACATTTGGAGAAATAGGTTTGGCGGGGCATTGGCTCAAATTGGCCTTGCATTATGCCTTTTTATACAAAGCTAAAATGAAACCCTTTTGGTGGTTGATTCCAGAATAGGAATCAAACCAAAAAAGGTTGATACCTGAATAAAAATATACGAAATGACACGAAGAATATCAAAATCAAAACGATTTGTAATGATGAACCCCATCATACAGTTTTTTAGGTTCATATACTTAAGCTTAAAAATATTGGTCATTGTTGCTGGTGGCCACGGGGGAACCCGAAATGTTGATCAATGACGGCAATATTCATAGCTTTGTTTGGTTGTTGAAAAAGCACCTGCCTTTGTGTAGGTGCTTTTTTGTGTAACAAAAGTAGCTGTTTGAGGTAGCTGGATTTCAGTACTTGCGAGTATATTTAAAAAATTCAGCTATGAAATTATCACCTAAATTTAGCATTGGGGCTTTATCTCTGATGCTCCTCACAATCGGCACAAATCTGTCTTGTGATGATGACCAAACCAATACTTCATTGGATGATGAAACCAATACCTCTTTGAATGAATTGGAAAGTATAAATTTATCTACTGAAGATACGAACGCGCTACTTTTTATGTTGGAAGAAGAGAAATTGGCGCGAGATACGTACGAGTATTTAGATGATTTATACGGAATAAATCAATTTTCGAACATTAAATTGAGCGAACAATCCCATATGAATGCGGTTGCCAAATTGTTAGATCAGTACAATATAGATTATACAATTCTTCCTTACGGCGAATTCGAAAGCCAAGAAATGCAGGATTTCTATGATCAATTTGTTGAAAAAGGTCAAATTGATGCAATGAATGCACTGGAAGTTGGTGCAACAATTGAAGATCTTGATATCGTTGATTTGGATGAATTTATTGAAGCGACATCAAATACCAGTATAATTTCGGTATTCGAGAGCCTCCAATGTGGTTCGCGTAACCATCTACGAAGTTTTGTAAGCGTCATTGAAAATTCAAATGAAACGTACGACCCCCAATTCTTGTCTATTGAGGCGTATAATGAAATAATTGAGGATACCAATGAAAAGTGCGGTCTATAATCGGTAAAATTTCCTCGATGTCCTCTTCGAGGATTACAAATAACTTTCATTCCCGCAGACCTGCCTATCGGCAGACAGGGGTGGGAATCTAAGAACAAATAGTTTTTAAGATGAATTGATCATTCCCAATGATTGGTTTTTGTTTGGTTGTTGATAAAGGCACCTACCAATTTGGTGGGTGCCTTTTTTATGAAAGAATTGTAATAAAGAAAAACAAAAAAGAAACATTTAACACACAAATTTCAAACTATTGCTACTTATCTAGGTCTAAATGCAAAACAATGTGCTAATAAAATATATTAATACGAACTGGCACACATTTATAATTTAAATATATACCATGAAATTTAATAGAATAATTAAAACACCCCTTATAGTACTTGGGTTCCTAACGTTTAGTCTGTTTATGGCCTGTAGTGATAATGGCGCAAATTTATTGGAAGAAGAAGCATTAGAGAACTCGGTCGGTTTACAAGAGGATATAAATGTATCGGAAAACCCTGTTGATTCGCAGGAGGACACAAACGTAACGGAAAACCCTGTTGATTCACAGGAGGAGTTAATTGTATTGGAAAATTCAGGTGATTCAGAAAAAGATATAAATGCTTTGTTATTTATGTTGGAGGAGGAAAAATTGGCTCGGGACACCTATATGTATTTGGATGAATTATGGGGCATTAATCAATTTGACGATATAAAGCTCAGTGAACAGTCCCATATGAATGCGGTAGCCAATTTATTGGATCAATTCAATATTGATTATGCCATATTGCCAGATGGAGAGTTTGAAAATCAAGAATTACAGGATTATTATAATCAGTTTGTTGAAAAAGGGCAGATTGATAGGGTAAATGCGCTTGAGGTAGGTGCAACTATTGAAGATCTTGATATAGTTGACCTCGGAAACTATATCAATGCAACCTCAAATGCCGATATTATATTGTTGTTTGAAAGTTTGCAGTGCGGTTCGCGCAATCATTTGAGAAGTTTTGTTAGGGGTTTGGAAAATTCAGGTGCTTCGTATACACCACAATATTTAACTCTTGAGAATTATAATTTAATCATTAATGACAATAGTGAGAAGTGTGGTCAATAATCTTTTTTAGAGGCCTATGGATCTTAAAAATTAATTGATAGTTCCCCCAAGATCAATTTTTGTTTGGTTGTTGATAGAGACGCTCACCATTTAGGTGAGTGTCTTTTTTATTGAGGAATAGTAATAAAAGAAATCAAACATTTAACATATAAATTTCAAACTATTGCTACTTGTCAAGGTCTAAATAAATACAAAACGGTTTGAGAATTGAATTGATTCATTAGAATAGAATTTTAATAATTTAAATATATAATACCATGAAAAAAATAATGTTTTTAGCAGCATTTGTAGTTCTAGGAACTACTATGCTCACTGCTCAGGAAAGGGATCAAGATAGAATTCAGAATCAGGATCGCACCAAATTGGTAATGGTCGATGGTGAAATGTTGGAACTTCAAGATCGCGCACAGTTGCGATTAATGGAAAAACAAACTTTAGCGGATGGTACAGTTGTACATCAGGACGGAACATACCAAACTAGGGATGGTGAAAGGTTACAATTACAAAATGGCGAATGCTTGGATGGTGATGGTATCAAATATCAGAATGAATACCAATATCGCTACAAAGTAAACCAGGAGAATAAAGGATTAACCGGGGATCAAGTTCAAGAACGCAATCAAAACCGGATGCAATATATGTTGGTTGATGGCGAAATGTACCAGATCAAAAACCAATCCCAAAATAGAATACAGTCACAAATTCAACTTGCGGATGGTGGAACCGTAAACCCAGATGGTACGTATCAATTGAAAAATCGCAAACAAATGAAACTTCAAGATGGTGAGTGCTTGAATATGGAAGGTAAATTGTATAAAAACCAGTTACAACATAGACAACACCTTGTACAAGTACAAAATAATATGAGGAAGCAACAGGTTCAAAAAAAGTCCACTGTTAAAAAAAATGTGGGAAAAAAATCCATCATTAAAAAAAATAAGGGAAAAAGAGGTGGAAAAAATTAAGTGATTAAAAGGCGTTTTATTACACCTCTTCATGATTGAAGGTGATAAGGGGCATTCTTAATAAGGATGCCCCTTTTTATGTAACAAATATTGAAATAAATA
>Ga0316189_10000336_pt1 | contig 46527 bp, 42 predicted proteins | sample LowCovwburrow_MG_FD_204930 | JGI IMG/M metagenome (GOLD analysis project Ga0316189, IMG submission 204930) | Coastal sediment microbial communities from Maine, United States - Lowes Cove worm burrow | ecosystem: Environmental > Aquatic > Marine > Coastal > Sediment | place: USA: Maine... | reverse complement strand
TGGGCTCTGACAGGGATATTGCAGGGGCTGTGCCAGGATCTGGCAGAGAGGATAAATTAACTTTTAATCTATTGAATAATAAATGAATAATAATTTATGCGGGGTTTTCTGGAGCGCTGAGCATGGCGCTTACAGGCACTAGTGTTGGGTTGAGGCCAACGAACAATCGAGAGATGTTGGTGTATGGGCGCTAGCAGCCTGACCAGGAATCAACCATTTGATCGAGTGTCACGCCAGGGGGGGGTTACCCTGCCCCGGCGTGCCATGAGCCTGGCTTTTTTCGGGTTCTATGGGTTACGTAGACACTTGTATGCGTCCGCTTGTGCCGACCGATCAGCTGTGAGGTGGCTTCCAGAGTATGTGTGGTTTTGACAGTGCGATTGCCGACCGCTCCGAAGGGTGCTGCAGTTATCGAGGGGAAGCTCCCCCTGTCATCGCAATGCAGGGGGTTTTAGCTTTAAAGTTGCTTGAGTTCAGCAATCAGTTTGCCGGCAACTTCCTGACCGTCGCCGTATAGCATGCGCGTGTTGTCGAGGAAGAACAGGCCGTTTTCGATACCCGAGAAGCCCTTGCCTCGGCCACGCTTTACAACGATGACATTTTTGGCCTTGTCGGCATCGAGGATGGGCATGCCATAGATGGGGCTTTCCGGGTTGCTGCGAGCCACCGGGTTGACCACGTCGTTGGCGCCGATGACCAGCGCCACATCGGCTTGCGGAAACTCGTTATTGATCTCTTCAAGATCGTAGATCATGTCGTAAGGTACACCCGCTTCGGCCAGCAACACGTTCATGTGTCCGGGCATGCGGCCTGCCACCGGATGGATGGCGAACTTCACCGTCACGCCACGCTCCTGCAGCGCTTTAGTGAATTCCCAGACCTTGTGCTGTGCCTGTGCTACGGCCATACCGTAGCCAGGGACGATAATCACTTTATCAGCGTAGGCCATCATCACGGCAGCATCAGTAGCATCGACTTCCTTCATGATGCCTTCTTCACCCTGCTCCGCCGCTGCCGTGGCACCTGCCCCGAAGCCTGAGAACAATACGTTTCCGAGTGAGCGGTTCATGGCTTTGGCCATCAACTGGGTGAGCAGGGTACCGGCCGAGCCGACCACGGTTCCGGCAATGATCATTGCCGCGTTGCCCAGTACAAAGCCTTCAAAGGCTACTGCCAGGCCAGTGAGGGCGTTAAAGAGAGAAATGACTACCGGCATGTCGGCGCCGCCGATAGGCACGGTCATCATCACACCAAAGGCCAGTGCCAGGAGAAAGAACAGGAAGATGCTGGAATCACCCGGCTGGTCAGCAGCCATCAGAATCAGGCCGAATACCAGCGCACCACCGAACACCAACAGGTTGAGCAACTGCTGGTTGGGGAATATCAGGGACTTTCTGATAATGCCCTGCAGCTTGGCGAAGGCGATCATGGAACCGGAGAAGGCCACCGAGCCGATCAGTGCGCCAAGCACCGCGAGCACCTGGAAAGTGGTGGAAAAAAACTCGCCACGCATCAGTTCGACAGCAGCGATCGCGGCGGCTGCACCACCGCCCATGCCGTTATAAATGGCGATCATCTGCGGCATATCGGTCATGGCGACCTTCTTGCCGGTATACCAGGCGGCGCCACCGCCGATAACAATGGCAAGCATCATCCAGCCGTAATTGTGCATACCCGGCCAGAAGAAGGTAACCAGGGTGGCGACCACCATACCGGCGCCCGCCCAGACAATGCCGCCGCGCGCCGTGACCGGCGAGCTCATACGTTTCAGCCCAAGAATGAACAGTACAGCTGCAAGGAAATAGCTAAGCTGGATCACGGTATTCATTGATCAGCCCCCTTGCTGCTCTTGAACATTTCCAGCATGCGCTCGGTGACGACATAACCACCGACCGCGTTACCCGCTGCCAACATGACGCCAATAAAGCCGACAATTTTTTCCATGTCGGTCACGGCGTGGCCCATGGCGACCATGGCACCTACCAGCACGATACCGTGGACGAAGTTGGAGCCGGACATCAGTGGTGTGTGCAGGATGACCGGCACGCGCGCGATGACTTCGTAGCCGGTGAAAGCGGCCAGCATGAATATATAGAGTGCGGTAAAACCTTCGATCATGAGCTTATCCCACCAGTTCGCGTGTCGGGGTGTGCTTGATTTCGCCGTCGCGTGTCAGGGTGCTGTCGGCAATCACTTCGTCATCCCAGTCAGGCTTGAACTCACCATCCTCTATCATGGGAGTCAGGAAGTTGAGCAGATTCTTGGCGTACATCTCCGAGGCGTGGACTGGCAGTTCGCTAGGTACGTTCAATGGGCCATAGACAATTGTCTTGCCATGGACAATCTGTTTGCCGGGTTCAGTGACCTCACAATTACCGCCACCTTCGGCAGCCAGGTCAATAATCACAGCACCGTGTTTCATCTGTTCTACGATGTCCTTACGGATGATCTTCGGTGAAGGTCTGCCCGGAATCGCGGCCGTAGTGATGACAACATCAGCTGCGACGATATGTTTTTCGAGCACTTCCTGCTGCTGTTGTTTTTCCTCGTCGGTCAGCTCGCGGGCATAACCACCGCTGCCTTCGGCAGATACACCGGTATCGACAAACTTGGCGCCCAGTGATTCGACCTGTTCCCGGGTCGCGCCGCGTACATCATACCCTTCAACCATGGCGCCCAGGCGTTTGGCGGTGGCGATGGCCTGCAGGCCGGCGACACCGGCACCGATGACCAGCACCTTGGCCGGGCGTATGGTGCCGGCTGCGGTGGTCAGCATGGGAAAGAAGCCACCGCTGCGGTCAGCAGCCATGAGTGCAGCCTTGTAACCCGCGACGGCAGCCTGCGAGGACAGCACATCCATACTCTGGGCGCGCGAAATTCGCGGTACCAGTTCCATGGCGAAACTCAGCAGTTTTTTGTCACGCAGCAGTTTTACGCGTTCCGGAAAGCGGTGAGGTAACATCATGCCGGCAACAGTGGCACCGGCTTTCATTTGCCCGATTTCGGCCTCGGTCGGTGGCTGGACTTTGACGATCAGGTCGGCCTGGGCGTAGAGCTCGGCAGCCGAGGGAACGATTGTTGCGCCGGTGTAGCTGGCATCGGAGTAATAACTGCCTTCCCCGGCACCGCTTTCCACCAGTACCTCGACCCCTAGTTTGCTGAAGCGTTCGGCAACAGCGGGGACAATGGCTACGCGACGTTCGCCGTCTTCGGTTTCTTTCGGGACGCCCAGACGTATTGGCATCTCTTTCTCCTGCTCCAGCGCGTCCGGCATTAGTGCCTGACGCAGCCTGGCTATTATTGGCTTTAAGACCGGTATGTACTTCGTATACGCGGCAAAAGCGGCATGATACTGGATTACAGGCAGCGAGGAAACGACCCGGATGCATGACAAAACCATGAAATCTGTTGCCTAACCATTTACATGGTGCGGAATATCTGGGATAACTAGCCAAACCCTTGGTTGGGGAGGTAGAGCGTGTACGATCTGCATCATCAGGTACTGAGAACCGACGCAGCGGGAATGCCGCTGGAGTGGGTCAACTATCAGGATGCCGTTCGGCTTTATCACCTGGGTCAGGTGGCTTACAGTTGTGGAAGTTTGTTGTACCGCGTGCACGGCGGGATATGTGCGCTTACCGGTCTGCGCAGCTATATTGATGTCAACTCCATTATTGCGACTTACGGCGGCAACAAGCTGCTGCGCAAGGTGCATAACCATTATGTGCCGCCGCTGAACAATCCGGCGCTATTCAAGCGCGATGCACACCTGTGTATGTATTGCGGCGAGCGCTTCCAGGTGCGCGAGCTGTCGCGTGACCATGTCACACCTATCAGCCAGAAGGGCAGGGATATCTGGACCAATGTAGTAACTGCCTGCCGCCGTTGCAATAATCACAAGGCCGGCAGGCGTCCGGAAGAGGCCAGGATGGAATTGCTGGCCGTCCCGTTCACACCGACTCATGCTGAATACATCTATCTGCAGGGCAAGCGGGTGCTTGCCGACCAAATGGAATTCCTGCGCGCACATTTCCCGCGTAGCAGCCCAATCCATGAACGGCTGAAGATGTAGTTTGGTTCTGTGCGGGATCTCTGTGGAGATCTCCTATCCCCGTGCAAGTACTCCGCCCATTCCAGGTGTTCCAGGTAAGTTACGTATGAATTTGTGGGAAGAAATTGAACAAAGCCTGACGGCAACTCTTGGCAAGACGGTACACCTGCAGGGAAATAGCCCCGTGGGTGGGGGTAGTATCAATCGGGCCTACCGGGTGGAGTCGAACCGGGGACCTTTTTTCGTCAAGCTGAATTCGGCGAATGGCGTGGAGATGTTCAACGCCGAAGCCGAAGGCCTCGAGGAGCTGCAGCAGGCAGAGTTTCTGCAAGTGCCTGCGCCGCTGGCCTGGGGGCTGGCTGACAAACAGGCCTACCTGGTGCTGGAATGCATGGAGCTTGATGGTTCAGGCTCGGCTGTGGCACTGGGTCACGGCTTGGCAGCCATGCACCAGGTTAACGCCGACAGTTTCGGGTGGTATCGCGACAACACCATTGGTTCAACACCACAGCGTAATCGTCATACCGATAACTGGTGCGAGTTCTGGCGAGAACAGCGCCTGGGCTACCAGCTTGACCTGGCTAATCAAAAGGCTGGTAGTTCGGGTTTTCGCAACCAGGGCGAACAGCTGCTGGAAGTGTTACCGCTATTGCTGGATGGTCATATGCCGGAGGCGTCGTTGCTGCATGGTGACCTGTGGTCCGGAAACTACGCTTATACACGCGCCGGTGAGCCGGCAATCTTTGATCCCGCTGTTTATTATGGTGACCGCGAAACAGATATTGCGATGACAGAGCTGTTTGGCGGATTCGGCCGCGAGTTCTATGCAGCTTACCGTGACAGCTGGCCCCTTGATTCCGGGTATGCAACACGCAAGACGCTCTACAATCTGTATCACGTGATTAATCACTTTAATATGTTTGGTGGCGGCTATTTGTCCCAGGCACAAGGCATGATGGCTGACTTGTTAAGTCAGGTGCGTTAACGGGGAGCGCCATGTCCGCAGTGCGGGTTTATTGGTGGTACGGGCGGCTGAGTTCGTGCACAGCTTCGATCATTGCGCCGGCATGATCGGGTTTTATGCCCGGGTGTATGCCATGGCCGAGGTTGAAAACGTGTCCATTGCCTTTGCCGTAACTGGCCAAAACCCGGGCAACTTGTTCGCGGATATGTTCAGGTGAAGCATAAAGCACTGATGGGTCAAGGTTGCCCTGTAATGCGACCTGTTCGCCAACACGACGCCGCGCATCACCTATATCTGTTGTCCAGTCGAGACCGAGTGCATCGGCGCCAGTGTCAGTCATGGCTTCAAGCCACTGGCCCCCGTTTTTGGTGAACAGAATAACCGGAACTTTGCGTCCTTCATTCTCGCGTTTCAGTGAGCGGATGATGCGTTCCATGGGTTTGAGTGAGAAGCGGCAGTAATCGCCGGGCGTAAGAGCGCCGCCCCAGGTATCAAATATCATCACAGTCTGGGCGCCGGCCTCGATTTGTGCATTGAGGTACAGGCCGACGGACTCGGCAACGGTACCCAGTAACTGATCAACCAGTTCGGGACGTTCATACATCATCGCTTTGATGGTACGGAAATCTTTGCTGGATCCACCTTCAACCATGTAGGTCGCGAGTGTCCACGGACTGCCGGAGAAACCGATCAGAGGCACGCGGCCATCAAGTTCGCGACGGATGGTGCGGACTGCATCCATAACATAACGCAATTCCTGTTCGGGGTCGGGCACGCCCAGTGCCTGGATCTGTTTTTCGTCGCGCAGCGGTGTCTTGAAGCGCGGTCCTTCACCTTCCTCAAAGTACAGACCGAGACCCATGGCGTCCGGGATAGTCAGGATGTCCGAGAACAGAATTGCAGCGTCCAGCGGGAAGCGCTCCAGTGGCTGCAGCGTCACTTCGCACGCCAGTTCGGGGTTGGTGCAAAGGTCCATGAAGCTACCGGCTTTCTTGCGGGTTTCGCGGTACTCAGGCAGATAGCGGCCGGCCTGGCGCATCATCCACACGGGGGTGACGTCTACGGGTTGACGTAGCAGGGCTCTTAGAAAGCGGTCATTTTTCAGTTCAGTCATGGTGACTTCTCTGGCAGGGTAAACAGCTCTCGCTGCTATAGTTAAAAAAGAGCCGTTGAATGTCAGGCTTCGCTATCAGCGCGGCAGTTCTGTAGAACCCATCAAAAATTCATCGATAGCTCGTGCGCACTGGCGGCCTTCGCGGATTGCCCAGACAACCAGTGACTGGCCACGTCGCATATCGCCAGCAGAGAACACTTTGTCGACCGAAGTTTTGTAGGCGTCGTTGCCTTCAGTATCGCCCTGAACATTGCCGCGACCATCGTACGCCACGCCAAGATCATTGAGCATGCCTTCCTGCACAGGGTGCACAAAGCCCATGGCAAGCAACACCAGGTCAGCATCGAGTTCAAATTCGCTGCCTTCAACTTCGTTCATCTGCCATGCACCGTTGTTATCCTTGTTCCACTCGACACGTATGCAACGAATTTTTTTGAGTTTGCCGTTCTCGCCGATCAATTCCTTGGTGGCCACGCACCAGTCGCGTTTGGCGCCTTCTTCCTGCGAAGAAGAAGTGCGCATTTTGTTTGGCCATAAAGGCCAGGTAAGACCTTTGTCTTCTTTTTCCGGCGGGCGTGGAAGGATTTCCAGCTGGGTGACCGACTTGCAGTTCTGGCGGATCGAAGTGCCGATACAGTCGGAGCCGGTATCACCCCCACCAATAACAATGACGTGCTTGCCAGTTGCTTCAAGGGAAATGTCAGCGGCTACAGTGTCGCCGGCCTCACGTTTGTTTTGCTGGGGGAGAAAATGCATGGCGAAATGCACACCATCGAGGTCGCGGCCCGGAACCGGCAGGTCGCGCGGTTGTTCGGAACCGCCCGTCAGGGCAACAGCGTCAAACTCGTCCAGCAGCTGACTGGTGCTGATATCAACACCGATATGGGTGTTGGGCTCGAAGGTAACACCCTCGGTCGCCATCTGCTCCGCGCGCCGGTCGATTAAGCGCTTCTCCATTTTGAAATCGGGGATGCCGTAACGCATCAGGCCGCCGATGCGATCAGCTTTTTCGAACAGCGTGACGTCGTGACCGGCGCGCGCCAGTTGCTGGCTGCAGGCCATGCCGGCAGGGCCAGAGCCAACAACGGCAACCTTCTTGCCGGTCTTGTGTTCAGCAAGCTGCGGTTTTATCCAGCCGTTTTCCCAGGCTTTGTCGACGATTGAGCATTCAATGGTTTTAATGGTAACCGGTTCATCAGTCAGGTTCAGGGTGCAAGCTTCCTGGCAGGGTGCAGGGCAGATGCGGCCGGTGAACTCCGGGAAGTTATTGGTGGAGTGCAGTACCTCACAGGCACGCTGCCACTCACCTTTCCAGACCAGGTCATTCCAGTCCGGAATAATGTTGTTCACAGGACAGCCCTGGTGACAGAACGGAATGCCACAGTCCATGCAGCGCGCGCCCTGGTTTGAAACGGCCTCGTCGCTCATTGGAATGACAAATTCGCCGTAGTGTCTGATGCGTTCTTCGACGGGTTTGTAGGCGCGGTCTTCGCGCGCGTACTCCATGAATCCGGTTGGTTTGCCCATAGCTTGTTTAATCAGTCTTTGGTGGGTTCTAGATAACCTGACAAGTGATCAGGCATTCGCTGCAGTAGCCAGTTCGGCTGTCTGCGCCTGTTTCATTTCTTCAAGTGCCCGGCGGTAATCGACCGGCATGACCTTGACGAACTTCGGCAGGTAATCGTTCCAGTTATCCAGTATCTTGTGCGCGACGCCGCTGTTGGTATAGCGAGCCTGTTTTTCTATCAGGCGGCGTAGACGCGTGGCATCGTAGCGTGTCATATCGGAACTGATATCGACCTTGCCGTGCGTTTCCAGGTCGCCGCCCTGATGATCCAGGGTTTCCAGGGCCTCGTCTTCCTCGGGGATGGGTTCCAGCTCGACCATCGCCAGGTTGCAGCGATCCTTGAAGTTGCCGGCCTCGTCCAGCACATAAGCGATACCACCACTCATGCCAGCCGCGAAGTTGCGTCCGGTTTCACCCAGCACGACGACAATGCCGCCAGTCATGTATTCACAGCCGTGGTCACCCACGCCTTCAACAACCGCACTGGCACCCGAGTTGCGCACTGAAAAGCGTTCACCCGCCACACCACGGAAGTAACACTCCCCTGAAATTGCACCGTAAAGCACAGTATTGCCAACGATAATATTCTCTTCCGGGATAATCGGGCAGTCTTTCGGTGGATACACCACCAGTCTGCCACCCGACAGGCCTTTGCCGACGTAGTCGTTACCTTCGCCTTCCAGCTCCAGGGTTACGCCGCGGGCGACCCAGGCACCAAAACTCTGGCCGGCAACACCATTGAGTTTGATATGGATGGTGTCGTCCGGCAGGCCATCGTGACCATAGCGTTCGGCTACGCGTCCCGACAGCATGGTGCCAACGGTACGGTTTACGTTGGTGACAGGGGTTTCGATTTTCACCGTCTCACCACGTTCCAGCGCCGGTTTGGCTTGCTCGATGAGCTTGTTGTCCAGTGCCTTGTCGAGGCCATGTTCCTGGGTTTCGTTATTGAAGGTCGATACATCTGGACCGGCCTCGGGCATATGCAGCATGCGCGAATAATCCAGTCCCTTGGCCTTCCAGTGGTCAACCGCAGTACGCATGTTCAGCATGTCCATACGGCCGGTCATTTCCCCGAACTTGCGGAAGCCGAGTTTGGACATCAGCTGGCGGATTTCCTCGGCGACAAAGAAGAAGTAGTTCACCACGTGTTCCGGTTTACCGGTAAAACGTTTGCGCAATTCCGGATCCTGGGTGGCGACGCCGACAGGGCAGGTGTTGAGATGACACTTGCGCATCATTATGCAGCCTTCGACAATCAGCGGGGCAGTAGCAAAACCAAATTCATCGGCACCGAGCAGGGCGCCAATCACCACGTCGCGGCCAGTACGCATGCCGCCGTCAACCTGCACGGCAATGCGACCGCGCAGCTTGTTGAGCACCAGTGTCTGGTGGGTCTCTGCCAGGCCAATTTCCCAGGGGCTGCCGGCGTGACGGATGGATGTCAGCGGCGAAGCGCCTGTGCCGCCGTCATAGCCGGCAATGGTGACGTGGTCGGCGTGTGCCTTGGATACGCCCGCAGCCACAGTGCCGACACCGACTTCCGAAACCAGCTTGACGCTGATGCGGGCCTTCGGGTTGACGTTTTTCAGGTCGTGGATAAGCTGCGCCAAATCTTCGATGGAATAGATGTCGTGGTGCGGTGGCGGCGAAATCAGGCCAACACCGGGGGTCGAATGGCGCACCTTGGCGATAACGCTGTCAACTTTGTGGCCGGGCAGCTGACCACCTTCACCGGGCTTGGCGCCCTGTGCCATCTTGATCTGAATGTCGTCAGCATTCACCAGGTATTCGGTGGTCACGCCAAAGCGGCCCGAGGCCACCTGTTTAATGGCGGAACGTTCCGAGTCGCCATTTTCCTTCGGCTTGAAGCGTTCGCGCTCCTCACCACCCTCGCCGGTGTTGGATTTGCCACCGATGCGGTTCATGGCGATGGCCAGCGTGGTATGTGCTTCGCGTGAAATTGAGCCGTAGGACATGGCGCCGGTGGCGAAACGTTTGACAATTTCCTTCGCCGGTTCGACTTCATCAAGCGGGACCGGTGTGTTGGCATATTTGAACTCAAATAAACCGCGCAACGTTTTCAGTTGTTCATTTTGCTCATCAACCAGCTGCGAAAACTCGGCAAAGGTCTGCGCATTGTTAGCGCGCGTGGCGTGCTGCAGCTTGGCAATGGTATCCGGCGTCCACATGTGATCCTCGCCGCGGATGCGGAACGCGTAATCACCACCGACGTCCAGCGCATTGGCGTAGATAGGGTTGTTGCCGTAGGCATCGTGATGCCAGCGCACTGCTTCCTGGGCGACTTCTTCGATACCAACACCTTCAATCATGCTGGCGGTACCGGTGAAATACTTCTCTACAAAGGAGGTCTTCAGGCCGACTGCATCGAAAATCTGCGCGCCGCAGTAAGACTGGTAAGTTGAAATTCCCATCTTCGAGAAGACCTTGAGCAGGCCCTTGCCAATGGCCTTGATATAACGCTTGTTGATCTCGGCTATGTTGAGATCATGGGGAAGATCATCCTTCATGGCCGACAGGGTTTCAAAAGCCAGGTAGGGGTTGATGGCTTCGGCGCCGTAACCTGCCAGTACAGCAAATTGATGCACTTCGCGCGCGGCACCGGTTTCGACGACCAGGCCGGTTTCTGTGCGTAGACCGTGGCGTACCAGATGGTGATGCACCGCCGAGGTGGCCAGCAGAGCAGGGATCGGCAGACGGTCAGCGGAGACGCTGCGGTCTGACAGGATCAGGATATTGTAGCCTTCGGAAACCGCCTGTTCGGCGGCGGCATCCAGGGCCTCGACAGCGGCTTTCATGCCGTCGGCACCCTGGTCGGCCGGGTAGCAGATGTCCAGCGTGCAGGTGCGGAAGGCGCCATCGGTGGTTTTCTCGATGTTGCGGATGCGCTCCAGATCCTTGTTGGTCAGGATCGGCTGGCTGACTTCCAGGCGCATGTGTTCGCCGCCGTCATGAATGCCGAGCAGATTGGGGCGCGGACCGATTAACGATACCAGTGACATCACCAGTTCTTCACGAATCGGATCAATCGGCGGGTTGGTCACCTGGGCAAAATTCTGCTTGAAGTAGTTGAACAGGGGTTTGGCCTTGTTCGATAACACCGCGATAGGGTTGTCGGCACCCATTGAGCCGATGCCCTCCTGGCCAGTCACGGCCATCGGGGTCATAAGCATTTTCAGGTCTTCCTGGGTATAGCCGAAGGCCTGCTGGCGGTCGAGCAGCGTGTCCGGGTTGTCGCCGTTGCTGTCGATGTCGGCCGGCAGATCCTTGAGGCGGATCTGGCTCTTGTCGAGCCATTCCTGGTAGGGGTGGCTGGCCGACAGTTCGGCTTTGAGTTCGGCGTCATCGATGATGCGGCCCTGCTGCATATCAATGAGGAACATCTTGCCTGGCTGCAGGCGCCATTTTTTAACGATTTTGCTGGAGGGTATGGGCAGCACACCCATTTCCGAAGCCATCACTACCAGGTCATCGTCGGTGATCAGGTAACGTGCAGGGCGTAAGCCGTTGCGATCCAGGGTCGCGCCTATCTGACGACCATCGGTGAAAGCTACCGCAGCGGGGCCATCCCAGGGCTCCATCAGGGCAGCATGGTATTCGTAGAATGCCTTGCGGTTATCATCCATGAGTGGATTGCCGGACCAGGCTTCCGGGATCAGCATCATCATGGCCTGTGACATGGAGTAGCCACCGGCGACCAGCAGTTCCAGGGCATTGTCAAAGCAGGCAGAGTCAGACTGGCCTTCCGGGATGAGTGGCCAGACCTTGGACAGGTCATCGCCAAACAGTTCGGAGGCCATGGAGTTACGGCGCGCGCGCATCCAGTTGACGTTGCCGCGCATGGTATTGATCTCGCCATTATGGGCGATCATGCGGAACGGGTGTGCCAGATCCCAGGACGGGAAGGTGTTGGTTGAGAAGCGTTGGTGCACCAATGCCAGCGCCGAGACCATGCGTTCATCTCTCAGGTCCTGGTAGTAGCTATCGACCTGGTTGGCCAGCAGCATGCCCTTGTACAGCAGGGTGCGACTGGAGAAGGACGGAATATAGAAATTCTCGCGGCCTTCCCAGTCGGAATCGCGCACTGCATTTTCGATCAGCTTGCGAATGACGAATAACTTGCGTTCAAAATCTTCCTGCGTGGGACAGTTTTCGCCGCAGCCGATAAACAGCTGGCGTACGACAGGTTCGACATCTTTCACACTCTGGCCGAGACCACTGTTATCGGTCGGCACATCACGCCAGCCAAGCAGCACCTGGCCCTCCTCTTCGAGCGTGCGTTCGATCAGTGCCTCGCACTCGGCACGGGTCCGGTCTTCCTGTGGCAGAAACAGCATGCCCACGGCGTAGTGGCCGGCGGCCGGCAGTTCGATAGCGGTGCTGGCGCACTCTTCACGTAGAAAACGGTCGGGGAGTTGAATGAGGATGCCCGCGCCGTCACCGGCCAACGGGTCAGCGCCCACGGCGCCGCGGTGAGTCAGGTTTTCGAGGACCTGCAGGCCCTCGCGGATAATGGCATGATTTTGCTCACCCTTGATATGGGCGACGAAACCGACGCCACAGGCGTCGTGTTCGTTTTTGGGATCATACAGGCCCTGCTTGTGCGGAAAAGCACCGTGACTCATGTCCGACCTCTGTAACTTGCTCTAATTACGGGAAAATCATGCGTCGCACGCACACAAGGCCACCCACGCCCCTGCGCGGTGGTGATACCCGATGACTCAGATTTGGGCCCGAAAGAATAATGGAGAAGAGGCTTTTTCGCCAGTATTTTAGATTTATATCCTTATCTTAGATATGGATAAGGCGTGCTGGCCTGCCGCATAACGCTACCGCCTGGCGTCGTTGATCGCCTTGTGCACCGATTCCAGGTCACGTGGCCATGGCTTGCCCTCGCGGATGGCTGCAGGCAGGCTAGCGCGAGCCTCCAGCGCCGCCTGTCGATCAGGATAGATGCCATACATCAATACATACCATTCGCCACCGCGGTAATTACCCCGGTAGTAAGCGCTCCGGGAAAGGTCCAGCTGGTATCGGTTCACGTAGTTAATGACAGATTTTTGGCTTCGAGAGCCAAGTAATTGCAGGCTATACAACTCACCTTGTTGCGCAAGCAACCAGACTTCGCGGTGCGGGCCTTGCGTGCCGGACTCGGGTGCAGGGACTGTTTTTTCGACGATCGCCGGTTTCGTTTCGTCGCTGCGCGCCGCTGGCGGCGTGTCGGCGGTGACAGCAACTGCTTTGATTGAAGGTTTAGCCGGTAATTTCGGAGCGCTGATTGTGCCGGGCGCGGCTTTTGGTTCGGTGGCTTGCGGCGCAGGACTCGCCGGTGCCCTGGCGATAACCGGCTCAATGGCTTCGACTTCAGTTTTCTGTCCAGCGTCTACAGGTGGGGGGACCAAATCCGGTAGCGGTAAGCTGACTCCCTCAGGTTCCGGCCGCGCAGCAGTGTCCGTCACCGGTTGTGTGGCCGGCGCAATGGCATTTGACGCTACGGCTGGTGGTGGCGCTGGTGATACCACTGGTTGAGGTTGAGGTTCGGGCACAGGTTCTGGTATGGCGAGCGGTATTGGTTGAGTCTCAACACCCGGTCCAGCTGTTGGTGCCCCCGGATCCGGTGTCGGTTGCAGGCGTTGCCAGCCGAGATAAGTAGCCAGCGCGACAATCACCAGGGTCAATGGCCCCCAGGCTGCGGTTCCGAGTTTTGGCTTGCCGGTTGCTGCTGAGACACGTTTGCTGCTTTTGCGTGCCTGACGTTCCACCAGAGTGTCATGCGCCAGCAGGTTGATTGCACCGGGCCGCCCTTCGGCTGCCTTGCAGATACCGCGGACTTCGGTGGCCGTAAACGGGCTTTCACCGCTGTAGCCGGCAACTGCAAGGCGGTACAGCAGATAAGAAGAGGTTTCCTCTTCGGACAGGCGTGGTACTTCCAGCAGTTGGCTGGAACCCGGAAGGTTTTTGCTGTCCAGCGTGTTTTTCAGCGCCTTCTGTGCCGCAGGGGTGCCAAACAGAATCAGGCGCAAGCGTTCCCTCACCGGGCATGCCAGCAGCTTGCATAATAGATCGACAGCTGGTTCTGCCAGTGCCTCGGCTCTATCTATAAGAATGACCAGGAGTTGTGAATTATCGGTTTCGCTGGCCCAGCGATTCAGCATCTCCAGCTCGTCGTTTGCATCGTCAATACGCAGGGTGTCTGCCATGAGCCGGGGAAATTGTTCAAACTCGTCGGCATTGACAGGACACAATCGCCACTGCTTGTTGGCCTGCGCCACAAAGCGGCTTAGCAGGGTGGTTTTGCCGCTGCCATCGGGGCCGCTGACCAGAACAACAGAGTCGCCAAACTGGGTCAGGTGGATGAGCAGGTCGAGGCGCTGCATCAGCGCCGTACCTGCATAGAAGAAACGGCCGTCGAGTGTGTTGGCGAACGGCTCGCATTTCAGTGAATAGGCTTGCAGATAATCAGGTGGTTGTGCCAGCAAATTGGCGTTGCTCATAATTGTGCCTGCATAAACACCACCTGGTAACCCTTCTTGAGTTGCGCATCGCGCAGTTTCAACATCGCTGTTTCAGCACTGTCACGATCCGGGTAATGGTCTTTCACCACGCGTCCAGCAGCACCCTGAAAGCCCCATTCACGCACCAGTGTCCAGCCTTCCAGCAGGTCCTCCTGCAGAAGCAGGTGATAAAATTTCGGTGCGCCAGCATCGCTGGGCGGAATTTGCATGTAAATACGCATAGCATCCTAATGACATGACGTGCACGGTCAAGTCAGCTCCTCCGGATTAAATACCCGTTGGTGCTCTTTAATGGCGTAACGGTCGGTCATTCCGGCGATATAGTCTGCAACGGCACGAGCCTGCCCGGCTTCACCCTGTTCTGCCTTAAGCGCCCAGACCTTTTGTTGCGCTTCGTCCGGCATCAGGCGGGGGTCTTCAAAAAAGCCGTTAAACAGGTTGCGAATAACTTGCTCAGCCTTTGCGCTCATGCGATGGACGCGATAATGCCGATAGAGGTGGGTGCGCAGAAAACGCTTCAGCTCCAGGTTGCGTTCGCGCATGGTGTCGCTGAAGGCAATCAGTGGCCCGGGATGCTGGCGCACAGCATCCAGACTGGCAGGCTGTGAGTCTGCGAGCAGTTGGGTACTGGTTTGTACCAGATCGACGACCTGGCAGTTGATCAGACGGCGTACGACTTCGTGGATGCTGCGACGTGATGACAGCTCGGGGTAGAGCCGGCGCACATCTTCATATTGTTCATTAAACAGCGGGACGCCCTGAAGCTGGTCGATACTGATTAGCCCGGCGCGCAAGCCATCATCGACATCATGGCTGTTATAGGCGATGCTGTCGGCCAGGTCAGTGAGCTGAGCTTCGAGGTTGGGTTGTTGCTTGTCGATAAAGCGTGCGCCAATGTCTCCCAGATCGGCCGCATTTTTAACCGAACAGTGCTTGAGAATGCCTTCGCGGGTCTCGAAGCATAGATTAAGACCAGGAAAGTCTGCATATTTCTCTTCAAGTTCATCGACCACGCGCAGCGACTGCAGGTTGTGTTCGAAACCGCCAAAGTCATGCATGCACGCATTTAGCGCATCCTGGCCGGCATGCCCGAAGGGCGTGTGGCCCAGGTCATGTGCCAGAGCGACGGCCTCTGTCAGGTCTTCGTTAAGTCGCAGGGCGCGGGCAATGGAGCGGGCAATCTGGGCGACTTCAATGGAATGCGTGAGCCGGGTACGGAACAAATCGCCTTCGTGGTTGACGAAAACCTGGGTTTTGTACTCCAGTCGGCGAAACGCCGCGGCGTGAATAATGCGGTCACGGTCACGTTGAAACTCGCTGCGGTAGCTGGGCGACGGTTCCTCAAAGCGTCGGCCCCGGGAAATGGCGTCGACAACTGCGTAAGGTGCGAGGTTGCCGCCAAAGTCCAGTTCGTGGGGTTGTGTATTCATGATCCGGTGAGGGAAAGCCCGCTGTCGAGCGTGGCATGCAGCAGGCTGACGTCGTAATCATCGCTAACCCTGGCCTTGCCAATGGCGTCCATCAGTATCAGTCGCAGGCCGCCATCAAGCGCCTTCTTGTCTACCGCCATCAGATCCAGAAACTGTTGACGACTGAGTTCAGGTGGCGGGTCAACTGGCAGCCGGGTGCGTGTCAGCAGGGCGCGGATGCGTTCAACGTCGGTAGCTGACATCCATTTATGGCGCGCTGACAGGTCGGCAGCCATGGCCATGCCGGCCGCAACACCTTCACCGTGTAGCCAATTGCCATAACCCATGCCGGTCTCTATGGCATGCCCGAATGTGTGGCCGAGGTTGAGCAGCGCGCGTTTGCCGCTTTCACGTTCATCGGCAACGACAATGTCCGCCTTGCACTGGCAGGATTTTTCAATCGCGTAGATCAGTATTTCTGGGTCGCGCGCCAGCAGGCGTTCCATGTTCTGCTCCAGCCAGCCAAAAAACTCGGCATCTTCGATCAGTCCGTACTTGATGACTTCCGCGATACCGGCAGCCAGTTGCCGATCATCCAGTGTGTTGAGGGTTTCGATGTCGGCGAGTACGCAACGTGGCTGGTGGAATGCGCCAATCATGTTTTTACCCAGCGGATGGTTGACGCCAGTCTTGCCGCCCACCGACGAGTCGACCTGGGCGAGCAGGGTGGTGGGTATCTGGATGAAGTCGACGCCGCGCTGGTAGCTGGCCGCGGCAAATCCGGTCATGTCACCTATGACGCCGCCACCGAGTGCTACCAGGCAGCAGCTGCGATTAAAGCGCTTTTCCAGCAGTGCAGTGAAGATTCGATTGAGTATGTCGAGAGTTTTGTATTCTTCACCGTCTGGCAGGATGACGGTTTCTACCTGGTAAGTGGACAGCGCACTGCGTACCTGTTCAAGATACAGGGGGGCAACCGTCTCGTTGCTGACGATCATTACCTGGCGGCCGCGAATATGCGGTGTATACAGAGATGGCTGGCCCAGCAGGCCGGCGCCGATGTGAATCGGGTAGCTGCGATCACCGAGATCCAGGTGCAGAGTCTTGTTCATGGTGCTAAGCATAAAGGAATCGGTGGCTCAGACCAAAAAACGTTTACTTTAAGTGGGTTGTTCTGTCTGCTGGAGTATTTTCTGGACGACATCGCGTGCCCGGCAACCATCGGTTTCGACAACCCAGTCAGCGATTTCACGGTACAGGGGTTCGCGTGTTTCCATCAGATCCCGAAGTTTTCCGCCAGGGTCGCTGGTTTGCAGCAGTGGGCGGTTGCGGTCGTGTGCAGTACGTTTGAGCTGTTGTTCGACCGATGTGTGCAGGTAGATCACGGTGCCACGGGCTGCCAGGTGCTGCCTGTTTAGTGGATCCAGTACGGCGCCACCGCCAGTCGCAAGTACGATACGCCTGCGCGCAGTAAGATCATCTATGACTTCCTGCTCGCGCTTGCGGAAACCGGTTTCTCCCTCCAGTTCGAAGATCAGCGGGATGTCTACGCCGGTGCGATCCTCGATTTCCCGGTCACTGTCTATGAACTCAAGCCGCAGCGCGCGGGCCAGCTGGCGTCCAATGGTGGATTTCCCTGCCCCCATGGGACCGATCAAAAAAAAACTGCCCGGATTATTCATCCGGGCAGTTTTGCCAGAAATCGGCTACAGGTACAAGTCGTTAGTTGAGACTTATACCCTGCTTGATGATTTTCGGGGTTACGAAAATCAGCAGTTCCTGTTTCTGGTCGGTTTTAGCCTCGGTTTTGAACAGCCAGCCAACGCCCGGCAGGCTGCCAAAGAACGGAATACGTTCTGACTGGCTACCGGTTTCCTGCTCGTAGATACCGCCCAGAACCAGGGTCTCTCCATTTTCGACCAATACACGTGTATTAACGTTGCGGGTATCAATACTCGGTACGCCACCGAAGATTTCACCAACGCTATCCTTGTTAACCTGCAGGTCCATGATGATGCGGTCATCCGGGGTGATCTGCGGTGTTACCTGCAGCTGCAGTACGGCTTCCTTGAAGCTGACAGACGTTGCACCGCTGGATGAAGCCTCCTGATAGGGAATTTCGACACCCTGCTGGATAGTGGCCTGCTGCTGGTTGGATGTAATCACGCGTGGGCTGGAGACTATTTCACCGCGGTCTTCCAGCTGCATGGCACTAAGCTCCAGCTGTAACAGGCTGCTGCCGACCTTGCCAAGCGCGATGCCCAGAGCACCTGATGGATTGGCGACCGGCAGATCGACCAACAGGCCAGAGTTGCCGCTGCCAGCCGGTGATTCGAAGCCTGGTGAGTAGCCAAAATCGGTATCGCCAGGGCGAGTACCGCCACCAACTATAAATTTGTCACCATCGCTGGAGTTCCCCGAAAGGCCAAATTTCACGCCCAGGTCACGAGAGAAGTCGTTGTTGGCGATAACAATGCGTGACTCGATCAATACCTGGCGGACCGGGATATCAAGCAACGCGACCAGTTTGCGGACTTCACCCAGTTTTTCGGCGGTATCCTGAACCAGTAGTGTGTTTGTGCGGTCATCGATGGTCGCTTTACCGCGCTCAGACAACAGTGAGCTGTCTTCGCTCTTGAGCAAGCTGGCGATATCGGCGGCCTTGGCGTAGTTGACCTGGATGAAGTCAGAGTAGAGAGGTGCAAGTTCCTCAATCTGCTTCTGAGATTCCAGCTCCAGCTTTTCGCGCGCCGCAATTTCTTCGCTGGGTGCGATCAGCATGACATTACCATTTTCGCGTTTCGCCAAGCCTTTGGTTTTGAGGACGATATCCAGTGCCTGATCCCAGGGGACATTCTGCATGCGCAGAGTCAGGCTGCCGGACACCGTGTCACTAACCACGATATTGGTGCCGGTGAAATCGGCCAGAAGCTGTAATACGGAGCGGACTTCAATGTCCTGGAAGTTGAGCGACAGGCGTTCGCCGGTATAGCCGAATTCCTGTTTCTTGCGCTCTTCCTGCTCTTCCTTGGTGGTCTCGCGAATTTCAACGGTGAACTGGTCATCAGCCTGGTAAGCCAGGTGTTCATAGTCACCGATAGCGGTGATCACCATATGGGTGCCGCGGGATGTCATTTCGGTGTCAATCAGTTTTACCGGTGTGGCGAAGTCGGTTACGTCAAGACGGCGCTGCAGTTCTGCAGGCAGCTGAGCACCTTTCAGGTCGACAACGACTTTGCCTGCTTCCTGGCGCATATCAATCGGAACAGCGGGGTCGGACAGGGTTATGATTACGCGTCCCTCGCCTTGGTCACCACGACGAAAATCAATGTTTGTAATGCCCTGCGCAGCGTCGCTGTTTGAGCTGGATGTCGTTGCAGGAGCCGTATTGGTAAAGGCGCTGGCGCTAGCCGATGAGGCTGCACCCTGAGTACCACCCAAAACGACGACGATGTTATTGCCCTCAGTCCGGGTTTCATAAGGTACCATTTCGAACAGATTTAGAACGACACGGGTGCGTCCCTTGACCTCCACCGCAGTAACGCTTTTAGCGGGGCCGATGCCGATCGCCTGAGAACGACTTGCCAGCTCGCTTTTTGTGGCGGGCAGGTCGAATGCAATGCGTGCGGGATTGTCGATGGTAAAGCTCGCTGGATTGTCAGCCGAGTTGCTCATCTCAAAGGTGATCTGTACCTGGTCGCCCGGCAGGCCGGCAAAATTAATTGCTTTGAGCGCATTAAGAGGCTGCGGTTCAGCTGCCTGAGCCACTGTCCAGAAGCTAACCAGTAGTATAGCGGCTGCCAGCGCCAGTCCATGTCTGAACAGGCTGTGTGTTATTTGCCCACTCCGCAATACCGGGGTCCATGTCGTTAGTTTTGCGTTCATCGTTTTTTCTCTCCAGTTACTCGCTGAGTGCCAGTGCTGCCTGACGTTCCATCCATCCCCCGAGGCCATCAGGTACGATCTCGGTTACGCCCAATTCTGATTCGGTAACACGGATGATTTTGCCGTGGTTCTGACCGAGGTAATTGCCAGGCTTGACGCGATGAATTGTACTGTCGCTCATGCGCACCAGTGCCCATGAATTCCCGTTGCGCTCCAGTGTCCCGACCATGCGCAGACTGTCGAGCGGTTCAGCTTCCAGAGGTTCGCGGGCGCGATTGAAATTCGGTGAAATACCGTCGCCTGATGCCTGCGCAACATTTGACCGGGGTGCAGAGTAAACCGGCGCAGTAAACGGGTCGCGATCACCGGCTGCCTGGTACAGATGTGTTTCGTACGGGGTAAATTCCGGAAGAGGCTCAATGCGCGCCTGCTGGCGTGATTTGACTTCTTCCACGTAGCTAGTCAGGTCTTCCGTGTTGCTGTCGCTACAGGCCGTCAAGCCGGTGAACAGCACGCATGTAGTTACCGCCAGGGCTGCTTTCTTGAGGCGGATCATTTGGCACCCCCTTCGTCGTCTTCCATATATCGATAGGTCTTGGCAAGCAGATCCATGGTCAGTTCGCCGTCTGTATTAGGTGCAACATTTACATCATGTACCGTCACGATGCGGGGCAGTGCAGCGACACCGCTGATGAAGTTACCGAACTCATGGTAATCACCCTTGACGCGAATACTGATCGGTAGCTCTGCATAGAATTCCTTGGGCACCTCTGCCTGGGGCTTGAAGAGCTCAAATTCCAGGCCACTGGCCAGGCCAGTCTGGGAAATATCCACCAGCAATTCCGCCACCTCTGTTTTATTGGGCAGCTGACGCAGCATGGCACCGAAAGACTCTTTCATTTCTTCAAGCTGCTGCTCGTAAGCGGCGAGATTGGCAGCCTTCTTCGCTTTTGCTTCGAAGGTCTGGCGAAGCTCGGTTTCCTTGGCTTCAACTTTCTCCAGGTTGATGCGCTGGTCTTTGATGTCCAGCCAGTACCCCAGCCCCAGAACACCGACAAATACCACTGCCACCACAAAAATTCGTGCTGGAAGAGGCCAGCCGGCGATATTGTTGATATCAAGTTCGTTTAGATCAGAGAGATTCATCAGCTTTTCTCCTCCCCTGTCTTGCTTTCCTTGGCGGGAGTTGCCTGGCTGGCGCGCAGTATGAATTCAGCCGATCGGCGGCTATCGCCATCCTTGGTTTTAATGACTTCCAGCCTGGGTTGTGCCATCCATTCCGAGCTGTCGATGTTGCGCATATAGGCAGATACCCGGGCGTTGGACTGTGCCGAGCCGCTTAGCGTGAGCGCGTTTCCTTTCTGGCTGATTTTGTTCAGATAGAGTCCATCCGGCAGGGTGAGCACCAGTTGATCCATCAGGTGAACGCTTTGCGGGCGGCTGTGCTGCAACTGCTGGATGATATCCATGCGCGCCAGCAATGCCGTCTTGGTTTTCTCAAGATCCTTGATCTTGCGAATCTTCTTTTCGAGGGTGGCAATTTCGGTTTCAAGAAACTGGTTGCGCTGATTCTGTTTGTCGATCAGGCCGGAGAACTGCATATGTGCCAGTAAAACCAGCAGGCCACCAACGACGGCAGTACCAGCGGTGACTACAATAAACTGCTGCTGCTTCTGTTTGCGCAGCTCATCGCGCCAGGGTAGAAGGTTAATACGTGCCATTAGTCGAAACTCCTCAGGGCCAGTCCACAGGCAATCAACAATGCGGGCGCGTCATTACTCAATGACTGCGGCTTGACGCGTGATGATAGCGACATGGAGCCAAACGGGTTGGCGACCAGGGTCTCGATACTGAGACGTTCCTGAATCAGCTCGGCAATTCCGGGTACCGAGGCGCTGCCGCCGGCGAGGATGACCTGGTCGACACTGTTGTACTGGCTGGAGCCGAAGAAAAACTGCAGTGAACGACTGACCTGCTGGCACATGGCTTCCTTGAAAGGCTCCAGTACTTCAGGTTCATAGTTCTCCGGCAGGCCGCCCTGGCGTTTTGCCATGCCAGCTTCTTCGTAGGACAGGCCGTAGCGACGCATAATTTCTTCGGTCAGCTGTTTGCCGCCAAATACCTGGTCGCGGGTGTAGATCAATCTGGTGTCATGAAGGACGTTGAGGGTCGTCATGGTGGCGCCGATATCGATGACGGCAATGGTTTTTTCCATGCCGTGTTCAGGTGTCTGATCGAGCAGCAACTGAAAGGCGTTCTCGGTGGCGTAGGCTTCAACGTCCACGACCTTGGTGTCAAGACCGCCGCTTTCCACAGACGCGGTGCGCATATCGACAGTTTCGGTGCGGCAGGCGGCCAGCAATACATCGACTGTGTCGGGGTTATTGTCGGTCGGGCCCAGAACTTCGAAGTCCAGGCTCACCTCTTCAAGGGGGTAAGGAACGTACTGATCGGCTTCCAGCTCGATCTGGCTGTGCATCTCGTCGTCAGACAGGCTGTTTGGCATCAGCACCACTTTAGTGATGACTGAGGAGCCGGCCACGGCGACAGCTGCACCCTTGATCCGCGCTCCGGAGCGTTTTACCGCGCGCCGTACCGCTTCACCCACGGCCTCGACATCGGTAATGTTCTTTTCAACCACAGAATTCGGTGGCAACGGCTCTACAGCGTAACTTTCTACGCGATAGCGGTTCCCATTGCGGCTGAGTTCGAGTAGCTTGACCGCCGAGGAGCTGATGTCCAGTCCCACAACTTGCGGTGTATTCCGTGTAAACAGTTGCGCGATTTGCACCGTAATTTCCTTTTATTTCACTGCTGTTGCAGTGATTGATACTGTTATGGATTAGAGAGCAACAACAAATTGTTGTCAACAAAGGTCTCTTTATCCCCATGGTTCGATTCGAGTTATCGGACGCTTTATACTGAAGTTTAGAAATCGTTGAGCTTTTTAATTTGAACCGGGTCACAAGCCCGCCAAATTTATGACACTGATACTCAGGTCTTTCCGCTATCTGCTGGCTACTGGATTCGCACTTTTTACTGCGGGTTTAATTGTGCTGATCGCAGCCTATTTCTATATAGCGCCTCAGTTACCACCTATTGATCGGCTGAAAGACGTACAACTTCAAGTGCCGTTGCGCGTGTATAGCGCTGATGGCGAATTGATCGCTGAATTTGGTGAGCAGCGCCGTAAGCCCATTGTTTATGCGGATTTGCCGCAAGCCGTCGTCGATGCCATCTTGGCGACCGAGGATGACCGCTTTTTCGAGCACCCCGGGGTGGATTATCAAGGTCTGCTGCGTGCGGCTGTGGAGCTGATACGCACTGGGCAAAAACGCCAGGGCGGCAGCACCATCACCATGCAGGTGGCGCGTAATTTCTTTTTGAGTGCCGAGAAAACCTATTTGCGCAAGCTGACGGAGATTTTTCTTGCGCTGAAAATTGAGCGTTATCTCAGCAAGCAGGAAATACTCGAGCTGTATCTGAACAAGATTTATTTCGGGCAGCGTGCCTATGGTGTGAGCGCGGCCGCAGAGGTTTACTATGGCCTGCCAATTAATGAATTGAGTCTGGCGCAGGTTGCGACGATCGCCGGCCTGCCCAAGGCGCCATCGACGAATAACCCGATAAGCAATCCCGAGCGCGCCCTGCAGCGGCGCAACTACGTTCTCGGCCGGATGTACGTGCTGGATATGATCGACAGCGAGCAGTACCGTCTGGCGCTGGAAGAAGTGGACAATGCTCGCCGACACACGGCAACCATTGGTGTACAGGCGCCGTATGTGGCCGAGATGGTGCGTGCCTATATGGTCGAGCATTATGGCGAGGACGCTTACACGGCCGGATACAATGTGACTACGACGCTTGACAGTCGGCGGCAGCGAGCGGCCAACGCAGCCGTACGCAATGCGCTGCTCGCGTATGACCGGCGGCACGGCTACCGTGGTGCCGAAAGCCATGTTGAGCTACCCGTTGACGCGAGTGAGGATGACTATCAGGAATTGCTCAGCGGTTCCCGCGCCATTGGCGGACTGGATGCTGCGTTGGTTATTGAGGTGGCGGAGCTGACGGTGCGGGTGTTCATTTCCGGCCACGGATTCGCCGAGCTTCCCTGGGAGGCCCTTTCATGGGCCCGTAAGTTCCTGAATAACAATCAGATTGGTTCGGAGATCAAGCGCGCGGATGAAATTCTAGCACCCGGCGACCTGATCCGGGTCGAATCGCTGCAGGAAGGGGGGTGGATGCTCGCGCAGGTGCCGCGTGTGTCAGGTGCCCTGGTGTCGCTATCGCCGGAAAACGGGGCGCTGCAGGCGCTGGTAGGCGGGTTCGATTTCCAGAACAGCAAATTTAATCGCGCCACACAGGCTGAACGCCAGCCGGGTTCGAGTTTCAAGCCCTTTGTGTACTCGGCGGCGCTCGACAAGGGCTATACGCTGGCAAGTGTATTCAACGATGCACCGGTTGTTTTCGATGACCCTTCGCTGGAGACCACCTGGCGCCCGGAAAATTACAGTGGCAAGTTTTACGGACCGACTCGCATGCGCGAGGCGCTGACGCGTTCTCGCAATCTGGTGTCGATTCGTCTATTGCAAGCTGTCGGTCCGCATTACGCCGCACGTTATGCACTGCGTTTTGGTTTCCGTCAGGATCAGGTGCCAAAAGACCTGTCTCTGGCGCTCGGTAGTGGTAGCGCGACCCCGATGGAGATGGCACGTGGCTACAGTGTGCTGGCCAATGGCGGGTTCTATGCAGAGCCTTACTTTATTGAAGAGATACAGGATTCTCATGGCGAAGTGGTTCTGAAAGCAAACCCCGCAATAGCCTGCCTCGAATGTGAAGATCCCGGCTCCAGGGATGAAGTATCCGGGGCGGTTAGCGAATTGGTGGACGGCGAGCAGCTGCAAGCGCAAGGTGATGTTACCGCGCCGGAACATGCTGAAAATGCAGAAGTGCCCCCTGTTTATGCTGAGCGGGTAGTAGACTATGACAACATTTTTTTAGTGAATGCCATGATGAAGGATGTCATCAAGCGTGGCACCGGGCGTCGTGCAATGGCGCTGGGCCGCAATGATCTGGCAGGAAAAACCGGCACTACCAACGATCAGCGCGATGCCTGGTTCTGTGGCTTCAATATGCGACTGGTGACAACGGTCTGGGTTGGTTTTGACCGTGTGCAGCCGTTGGGAAATGGCGAGACTGGCGGTCGCGCAGCGTTGCCCATGTGGGTGGACTATATGGGGCAGGCACTCCAGGGCGAGCCTGAATCAAGCCTGCCTCCGCCTCCGGGACTGGTAACGGTACGCATCGATGAGAAAACCGGTTTACGCCTGCCCTCCGGGCAGTCCGGTGGACTGTTCGAGTTTTTCCGGCCGGATTATGTACCCGAGCGATACAGTGAACCCCGGACGGACATCGATACCGGTGTAAGCGGAGACGATGCGGTTGAACCGTTGTTCTAGGCGAGAGTGATTGGTTTGTGAGTCGTGATCAACAGATGCGTGTGCGTATTGCCCAGGAAGCTGCACGCTTGATGTCCGAGGAAGGTGTGCAGGATTTCTATGCGGCGAAGCGCAAGGCGGCACAGCATCTGGGTGCACCCGATACCCGCAATATGCCGCGCAATCAGGAAGTCGAGGCAGCATTACAGGAGTACCAGCGTCTATTCATGGGCGAGCAGCAAGCCGAACAATTGCGCGCATTACGCGTGACGGCGGTGCAGGCGATGCAGTTTCTGGCTAATTTCCATCCCCGTTTGGTGGGTTCGGTGCTGAGTGGCACCGCCGGCCTGCACGCTGATGTCAATCTGCATCTGTTTGCCGATACACCAGAAGAGGTCAGCGTGTTCCTGATGGATAACAGCATTCCGTTTGAGCCATCAATGAAACGTTTGCGCGTGGCTCGCGAGCAATGGGAGGAATACCCGTCTTACCAGTTTATGGCTGGCGATTATCCTGTCGAGCTGGTGGTTTTTCCCGCTGAAAAATGGCGCGAAGCACCACGCAGCCCGGTCGATGGCAAGCCTATGCAGCGTGCCCGAATTGAGGAACTGGAAGTGCTGATTACGGAGGCAGAGGAACAATGAAGCTGGGAACACCGCTTTCCAAATCGGCAACCCGCGTAATGTTGCTGGGTGCCGGCGAGCTAGGCAAGGAAGTCATCATTGCGCTGCAGCGCCTGGGCGTGGAAGTGATTGCGGTAGATCGCTACGCCAACGCGCCGGGGCATCAGGTCGCACACCGTGCGCATGTCGTTAACATGGCCGATGCCGATGCACTGAGGGCCATCGTTGAGCAAGAAAGGCCGGACATTATTGTTCCCGAAATCGAGGCCATTGCAACAGACACACTGGCTGATATAGAGCGTGAAGGCCTGGCCGTGGTAGTGCCGGTTGCCCGTGCTACGCAACTCACCATGAATCGTGAAGGCATACGTCGCCTGGCGGCAGAGGAACTGGGGTTGCCGACCTCTGCGTATGCCTTTGCAGAGAGTCTTGAGGAGCTGCAGTCCGAGATAAATGATGGTATCGGCTATCCGTGCATTATCAAGCCGGTGATGTCGTCTTCCGGCAAGGGACAGTCGCTGGTAGAAGGGCCCGGCGATCTGGCTTCAGCCTGGGCGTATGCGAAAAGTGGTGGCCGCGTCGACCGTGGCCGCGTAATCGTCGAGGAGATGATCCGTTTCGACTATGAAATCACCCTGTTGACGGTGCGTGCGCTGGCGCCATCCGGTGAAGTGGAAACACAGTTCTGTGCGCCCGTTGGACATATTCAGAAACAGGGTGACTACGTGGAAAGCTGGCAACCACAAGCCATGGAAAATACCGCGCTGCAAAAGGCTCAGGCAATCGCACGCAAGGTCACAGATAATCTTGGAGGCTGCGGCCTGTTTGGTGTTGAATTGTTTGTGGCCGGTGAACAGGTTTGGTTCAGTGAGGTCAGTCCACGGCCGCATGATACTGGCATGGTCACCATGATGACGCAGTGGCAGAACGAATTTGAACTTCATGCACGCGCTATTCTGGGTCTCCCGGTATCCACAGCGTTGCGTAATCCCGGCGCCAGTGCAGTGATCTACGGTGGTCTGGATACAGCGAGCATCAGTTACGGCAATCTTGAACAGGCGCTCGCGGTACCGGGCAGCGAACTGCGGCTTTTCGGCAAACCGGAAGCATTCCAAAGACGCCGCATGGGTGTGGCGCTGGCGCAGGCGGGGGATGTAGAGGTCGCCAGAGAGCGGGCCCGTCAGGCTGCAGCTGCGGTGCAGACGTCAGCTTAAATGCAGCTGACACGAACCTGTGCCGCGGCACAGGTTCTCTACAGATTAGGCGCCGGTTTGTAGTGTTTGGGAAAATCACACCGCGACACGCCGGAGTCAACCGCAGCCTGCGCAACTGCTGGCGGTACAAAGTCCATCAAGCGAGGATCAAATGGCTTGGGAATGATGTACTCAGGCCCAAATTCCAGGTGCTGCAGTTTGTATGCCTTGAGGATATCAGGCAGCACCGGCTCATGAGTAAGTACACGTAATCCTTCCACGGCGGCCTTCTGCATCTCGGCATTAATGGTGCGGGCGCGGACATCCAGTGCACCACGGAAAATAAACGGGAACCCGAGTACGTTGTTGACCTGGTTGGGGTAGTCGCTGCGTCCGGTTGCCATGATGATGTCATTGCGCACCTGGTGTGCAAGCAGCGGGCTGATTTCCGGATCAGGGTTGGAGAGGGCGAATATGATCGGGTTGTCTGCCATGCTGGCGACCATGGATTCGCTGACCAGGTCGGGGCCGGATACACCGATAAACACGTCGGCGCCACGCATCGCATCGTCCAGGGTAATGGCCTCTGTCTGCAGGGCAAATTCCTGTTTGTAGCGGTTCAGATCGTCGCGTTCGGTGCGAATAACGCCCTTGCGATCGATCATGTAAATGTTATCCGGGTTTGCGCCAAGCTCTTTTAGCAGGCGCATCGAAGCAATGCCGGCAGCACCGGCACCGAGGCAAACAATCCGTGCATCAGCCAGTGTCTTGTTTTTAAGTTCAAGTGCGTTCAGCAAGCCGGCGCAAATGATAATGGCAGTGCCATGCTGGTCATCGTGAAACACGGGTATGTCCAGGCGCTCCATAAGCGCCTGCTCGACCTCGAAACAACGCGGTGCGGCAATATCTTCCAGGTTGATGCCACCGAAGCCGCTGGCAATACGGGCCACGGTGCCGACCAGTGTATCGACATCCTCGGCATCGACTTCGATGTCGAATACATCGATGTTAGCGAAACGTTTGAACAGTACTGCCTTGCCTTCCATTACCGGTTTTCCGGCCAGAGCGCCGACGTTGCCGAGACCCAGTACCGCAGTACCATCGGTGACTACGGCAACCAGATTGCCCTTGTTGGTGTAGCGATAGGCCAGATCGTGATCCTCTGCAATTGCACGAACCGGTTCTGCGACACCCGGTGTGTAAGCCAGCGAGAGTTCCTGCTGGGTGCTGCAGGGCTTGGTGACGTGGGTAGCGATTTTGCCGGGCGTCGGGTGTTCATGGTATTCGAGGGCTTCTTTTTTTAAATCTTCAAACATGGCTTCGGATTTCCGTGCATGGATTGCGCGCTGCATGATAGCAAGCTTTGTACTCTACGGGTGATCAGCGCACGACTTTTAACGTCTGTCCGGCGCTGGGTTCTCCGCTGGGATACATGTCATTCAGCAGGCGGAGTTCAGCGTCAGCGTATTCGCGTATCGGCGATTTAGCCGCCAACGCTGCAAATCGGGTTTTGGCAGTGGCTTTCGTCAGGCGTACTTTCAGGCCAGTAGCGAGTTTTTTCTCCTCTGCGCTGAGACGCTGAAAACTGCGCGCTACATCCTTGAACTGGCCGTCGAACAGATTTTGGTTATCTGCACTGCGTGAAACGCCGGTGAACATGTAGGCATGATTCTTATCGAATAGCACAATGAACCTTGCGTTGCGCTGGCCAAAGCCCGTTTTTAACGGGCTGACTGCGGCATAGGTGTCAAAGCCCTTTAGCTTAAGTGTTTCTCCCCGCAGCGGTTTTTTGACACCCTGTTGTTGCATAAACTGCCGCGGGGTAACGCCTGGCGGGCGTTCCGCTACCATGATTTCCATAATTGCGGCCTGATTGGGCGCTGTGGCAACCAGCCGGTCCGGCCGGTTGCCTAGCGTCCAGTTTTTCGCGAAGTCGAGGCGAAAATCCAGTGGTTTGTGGTAGAAACGGTTATCTACCACCATGCCGTCGTTTTCACTGGCGCCAAACGCCAGGCCATCGAGATGATCGAGGAAAATCTCGCGCCCCACACGCGGCCTGGTGGTGGTTTTGAGCGCCTCTGCCTCGCCCACCACTTCCTGCAGTCGGCGATCGTTCTCCGGGTGACTGGCAAATACACCATGGTAGGCGCGGGCTTCACGGCCCTCGGCACGCGCACGCTCGCGTTCAAACAATTCCTGGTTCTTGAGAACACCGATCACTTCAATCATGGCTTGAGGGTCGTAACCGGTACGCGCCAGGTACTGGGCGCCGAGTCGGTCTGATTCCAGCTCGTGTTCACGGCCGTAGCCGCTCAGCATCGCCTTGCCAAACACATTGAACAGGTCCTGGGATGCCGATATTCCGGTCGTTGCACCGAGAATTGCTCCGGCGACACTGGTTGCGGTAGCGGCGCTGTGCTGGCGTACCGAATGCCTGGCAGTGACGTGGCCTACCTCGTGGCCGAGCACGGCAGCCAGTTCGGCCTCGGAATTGAGGTAGGCAAGAATGCCGCGTGTGATGTAAATATAGCCGCCGGGCAAGGCGAAGGCGTTAACTGTGTCGCTATCGATTACCGTAAATTTGAATGTCAGCCCGGGACGGTGACTGGCTTTGGCGATCCGCTGCCCTACCTCGTTGACATAGCTGTGCAGCGCGGAATCGTCGTATACCGGCATTTCCAGCGTGATCTGCTGGTGATACTTCTGGCCCAGACTGACTTCCTCGTCCTCTGACATCAGCACAAAGTCCTGCTTGCCGGTTACCGGATTAGTCGCACAGCCCTGCAGAACGAGGGCAAGCAGTAGTAAGAGGGGTGTAATTAAAATGGAGTTTATTTTGAAGCGCATTGTGGAGTGTTGTTCAAATGACTGTCGCATTGTACCAAGGGTCTGGCGACACTTCAGGGGCCCGAAGTCAGGCCAAGCATTGCCGGGTGCTCAATAGTCATGCGCAACTCCCCGCGTGTCTGGTAGGCCCAGCCGCGGACTTCAAGCTCGCGGCCGATCCAGCTGCTGTCGGGTAGCTGCTTGAACCATTGTCGTGATTTATCGGGGATGCGGATGGCGAAGCGGCCTTCGAGGTTGATCCAGGTCGCACCACCACCGTGGTTGACGCGGATGATGCGACCTTTAACGTGCTGAAACCCGGTATCCCGCAGGCTCAGGCCGGCAGACGGCCTGTCGTGAAAATCAGTCTGTTGCCACACACCTTTTTCGTCTTGCCTGGCGGTAGATTCAGCGGCTGCGTAACACTCGGTAAAGCGCACATTGGGCGGTATGGCGACCAGCCAGCCAAGACCGGCTTCCAGCAATACTGCGGTCAGGTTGCGACCATCCGGTAACCAGAGGGTGGCAAGCTGGCGTTTGTGTTTGTCTTTCGGTTGCTGGCCGACGAGGATCTGTGCATGGTTTCCTGACTGGAACAGCAGCTGCCGCACACGGTCACGGGCGCGAATGGAAAGTGGCTGGGCGGGCAGGTTGTCGTGACCGAGCTCCGGTGTGTTAATGCCAATAAGGCGCACACGCGTGTCGTCAGCCAGCACCAGGGTGTCGCCATCCTGGACGTGACGCACCTTGACCAGGGTAGTGTTGGCGGGAGGTTCGCAGCTGTCGGCGCTGACCGGCGATAGCCATACGCCGAGCACAAAAAAGGCGCCAACCAGTGGCGCCTTTTTCATCAGCCTGAGAAACCGCATCAGGCAGACTTGTTGATGCCGTATTTCTTGCGGAAACGGTCAACACGACCACCGGTATCAAGCATCTTCTGCTTGCCAGTATAGAAAGGGTGGCACTGCGCGCACACTTCAATGGTCAGGTCTTTGCCGACCGTAGAGCGTGTCTTGAAGCTGCTGCCGCAACTGCAGGTTACGTTGATGTCTTCGTATGCAGGATGGATGTCTGCTTTCATGCCTATAGCCTCAAAAAAATACCGGGCGGCGACGCTGCGAAAGCAGGCGCCTGCCGAAAGGCCGGGAATAATACGTTAAACGAGAGTGGCCGGCAAGTGGCCGCCGCTCAGCGGAGTGACTGAAAATCCAGCACCTTGGCTTTGGGCATGGGCTCGAAGTTGCGATCCCCGACCCGTTCCAGTACGTCCTTGAGGCCACCAGGCCCCACCAGGGAGTCCCACATCATTTCGCTGAGCTTGATACAGGCGGATACAGGGTTGCTGGACTGGTTGCGTACCTGGTCGATTTTCCACTGCAGGCAACGCATACGTTCCTGTTTGTGTTCCGGCATGCGTTGAATCATGTCTTCTATAGCTTCCGCGCGTTTGGCCTCGAAGGCTGCCGGGTCGGCTTTGGCGAGTTCAGACCACTGATCGAAATCTACCAGGGGCTTACGAGATTTTGACTGTTGTGTTTTGAGTTCTGGCATTATTTACAACCTCCGCCGACTGCTATGCCGTTTATAATCTATTTATTGTTGTTTGGACTACGAGAGTATCACAAATATCCGGGTTGCCTGAATCAACATTAGAGGATGCTTAAATATATGTATTTACAATGTATTATTGCCGTTTTTGGGGATATATGAGTGTTTGAAGTGCTAATATACCGCCAATTTCTTACAAAACTATGGCTAACAAGACGTCACTAGTCAAAATTCCAGCACATGTATCTTCAACCACTTACCGGGATTAATTCTGAACGCGTCGAATTTTCGGCGCAACCAGTTGTTCGGGTGTGGTTAATGGGCGGGGACGGTACGTCCCTTGGCCCAGGCGCGCAATGCTGCCAGGGATTCTGACATGACCACGGACAGCGGGCGGGTTTGTGATAATTCAGTCAGCAGGTGGTCGGTATCCAGAGTGGTGCCCTGCTCGCGCGCCAGGTAGAGACCAGCAACCACGGCCTGCTCGATCTCGGCCCCCGAAAACCCCTCGCTTTCGCTGGCCAGGCGGGTCAGGTCAAAGTCACCAGGCTGATGGTTGCGTTTGCGCAGGTGGATATCAAAAATTTTAAGGCGGGTGGCCAGGTCAGGCAAGTCAACGAAGAAAATCTCATCCATGCGGCCTTTGCGGATCAGTTCCGGCGGCAGGCTGTCGATGCGATTGGCGGTGGCGACCAGAAAAACGGGGGCGTCACGCTCCGCCATCCAGGTCAGCAGGGTGCCCAGTACGCGCTTGGAAGTGCCGCTGTCATAGTCACCGCTGGCAATGGCTTTTTCGATTTCATCGACCCACAGCACGCACGGTGCCATGGCTTCCGCGGTGGCAAGCGAGCTGCGCAGATTACGTTCGGTTTCACCAAAGAATTTGTTGTAGAGGGCGCCAAAGTCGAGTCGGAGTAATGGCAGCTGCCAAAGTCCGGCCACCGCCTTGGCGGCGAGACTTTTGCCACCACCCTGAACGCCGACCATCAGGATACCCCGGGGTGGGTCCAGCGTCGTATCCTGCTCGAGAAAGACGTCCTTGCGCTGTTTGAGCCAGCGCTTGAGATGCTCCAGTCCACCGACATCGCTAAACCTGGCAGTGTCCAGTTCGAAGGACAGGGCACCACCCTGATCGAGCAGGCGGTACTTGGCCTGCATCACTTCGGGCAAGTCGGATTCGGTGATGGCGCCGTCGTCGTGAATCGCGTTGCGGATCAGGCGCCGGGCATCGCTGTTGCCAAGACCGCTCAGCTGTTTAAGCAGTTGCGCGAGAGTCTGGTTGTCGGTTTTGACTTTTTTGCCCGGGTGCGCGTCAGCCCAGGCACGCGCTTCCAGGTGAACCTGTTTTTCCAGCGCATCAAGATCCGGCAGCTTGAGTTCGAAGCGTGCGCTGAAGGCGTGCAGTTCGTCGGGCAAGTCGCAGCTGTGGCTGATCAGCACCAGCGTATGCGCGGCGTCACCATAGCCCAGCGCGATTTCCTTGAGCATGCGCACGTGCGCGGGATCTTCGAGATAGGGGTGAAAATCCAGTAACAGGTAGATGCCGGCTGTGCCGGTGGCTTTGATCTGTCCAAGCGCCTGCGCGGGTTCTTTCGCGTGTGCCTGTGGTTGCAGATCCAGGTCGATGCGTTGCAGGCCGGTAGTGACTGACCAGCGCATGACAGGCAGATTGAGTCTGAGGGCAAGGCGTTTGAATACTTCAAGTGCCCGCGGTTCGTCGCTGGTTTCAAGAATTATGAGGGGTACGCGTGAGCGGACGAGGACTTCGAGGTCGTTAACGCTGCTTTCCATGCCGGGCATGGTAGCAAAACCCGCGCAGTTTGTTAGCGCAGGACGGTAGCTGACAGAATACGATCCAGGCGTAGTTCACAAATTTGCTGATTTTGATTGCGCACTACGAGAAATTCTTCGTGCTGGCGTACCAGGAGGTCGGTTGGGGTTACGGTTTCAAGATGTGTCTGACCGTCGATGTCCTGCCAGGATAGTCGCAGGTTGTTATGTTGCATAATTGCCAGCTCATACTCACTGTGCAGTCCGCAATCGATGGGTGTGTAGTCACTCATCGTTGCGCCGTGCAGAAACGCCGAGCAGGTTGCCCTCGATGTCGACTTCGCTGCTGATGTCGATGGGCTGGCAGCACACCGAGCAGTCTTCAACGTATTGCTGACCTCCCATGGAGCAGTCGACGCTGATTTCAAATTCTTCACCACAGTAGGGACAGGAAATTCTTGCGGCTTCCAGCATATCAAGCCTCCTCCGCCAAAAAGCGTTCGATCAGGTTGTCGAGGAACCGCCAGCCCTGATCGCTGTGTATGACACGATCCTGCTCAACTGTCAGTAACCCGTCGTTTTGTGCCTTCTGCAGCAGTGGCATGATGTGTTCGCGTGTCAAGCCGCTGCTGTATTCAAATGCGTCGAGACTGAACCCCTGTCTCAGTCGCAGGCTGTTAAGAGCAAACTCGAACACGGCTTCGTCAGGAGTCAGTGTCCGCTGTCCGTCGATACCGGCTTCGCTGCCGGCAGTGCCAAGATACTCCTGCGGGTGGCGTTTTTTCCAGCGCCGCCGGATAACACCATGACCGCCATCGGTAATCTTGCCGTGGGCGCCCGCACCGATACCGATGTAGTCGCCAAAACCCCAGTAATTCAGGTTGTGATAACAGGTCCTGCCGGGCTGCGCATACGCCGAAACCTCGTACTGAGTATAGCCGTGCGCCGCGAGCTGTGACTGGCCAGCCTCCTGCATGGACCATTTGCTGTCTTCGTCGGGCAGTTTTGGTGGTCTGGCGTGGAACAGGGTGTTGGGTTCCAGGGTCAGCTGGTACCAGGAAAGATGGGTCGGTTGCAGGTTTATGGCCTGTTGCAGGTCATCCAGCGCCTGGGCTTCGGTCTGTTCCGGCAGGCCAAACATCAGGTCGAGATTGAAGTTGTCGAAGCCGGCATCGCGTGCTGCTTGCGCGGCCCGGTTGGCTTCTGCCGCGTTGTGCACGCGGCCGAGGTTGTTAAGTTGTTGATCACTGAAGCTCTGGATGCCGATGGACAGGCGGTTTATGCCGGCCTGTCGGTAGCCGGTGAAGCGTTGTTGCTCGGCACTCCCGGGATTGGCTTCGAGGGTGATTTCAGCGTTCGGTTTGAGTGGCAGGCGGGCGCGGATACCACTGAGTAGCTGTTCCATGGCGGCGGGTGAGATCAGGCTGGGGGTGCCGCCGCCCATGAATATGCTTTGTACGGTGCGTCCCCAGACGTATGGCAGTTCGCTGTCGAGATCTTTGAGCAGTGCCTGGATGTAGGCGTCTTCGGGGAGGGTGTCTTTTACTGCGTGGGAGTTGAAGTCGCAGTAGGGGCATTTTTTTATGCACCACGGGAAGTGGATGTAGAGGGAAAGGGGTGGCGGCGCTTTAAATTGGAACACGGTGGCGGCTAGCGAAGGGGCCGGTAACTCAATTGATGCGCCTGTGCATGCCTGCGCCCCGCAGGAAGTGCCCTTGGGGTGCACCCGAAGCGTCAATTGAGTTACCGGCCCCTTCGCTTTCAGGCTTGCATGTGACCGGGCATGGTAGAGCCAGCTGGATCACCGCAGCGCCTCGATTAATTGCTGCAGGGCCTGGCCGCGGTGACTCAGGCTGTTTTTTATGTCGGGTTCCAGTTCGGCGGATGAGCAGTTGTGGGTGGGGACGAAGAAGACCGGGTCGTAGCCGAAGCCGTTGTCACCCTGGGGGGCGTGCAGGATGCGGCCTTCCCAGGTGCCCTGGAAGATTTGCGGTGTGGGGTCTTTGGCGTGGCGCATGTAGACCATGAGGCACTGGAAGCGCGCGGTGCGTTGGGCATCGGGTACGTCGTTTATGTCGGCGAGCAGTTTTTCCAGGTTCTGCTGGTCGCTGGCGCCGATGCCGGCAAAGCGGGCTGAGTAGATACCGGGGGCGCCGTCGAGGGCGTCGACCTCGAGGCCGGAGTCGTCGGCGATGGCGGGCAGGCCGGTGTGTTCGGCCGCGTTTCTGGCTTTGAGGATGGCGTTTTCAACGAAGGTGAGGCCGGTTTCTTCGGCTTCTATGACGTCGAATTCCGACTGGGGCAGGACTTCGACGTCGCTGCCGGTCAGGAGCTGATTGAACTCGCGGACTTTGCCGGCATTGTTGCTGGCGAGAACGATGCGTTGACTCACGCTGTTCTGCCTTCCAGGGTGGTTTTCTGGTGTGCGCTCAGTTCGCCGATACCTTTCTTGGCGAGGGCAAACATCTGGTGCATTTCTTCTTCGCTAAAGGGGTGGCCTTCGGCGGTGCCCTGTACTTCGATGAACTCGCCGCTGTCGGTCATGACGATGTTCATGTCGGTCTCGGCGTTGGAGTCTTCCGGGTAATCGAGATCGAGCACCGGGGTACCTTTATATATACCCACAGAGATCGAGGCGACGGAACCGGTCAGTGGACTTTCCTCGATGACGCCGTCGGCCAGCATTTTCTGTATGGCTTCGGCCAGTGCTACGAAGCCACCAGTGATGCTGGCTGTGCGGGTGCCACCATCAGCCTGGATGACGTCACAGTCGACGGTGATAGTACGCTCGCCGAGTTTTTGCATGTCCATGACGGCGCGCAATGAGCGGCCGATGAGGCGCTGTATTTCCATGGTGCGACCGCCCTGTTTGCCGCGCGCGGCCTCGCGTCCCATGCGCTCGGTGGTGGAGCGCGGCAGCATGCCATACTCGGCGGTTACCCAGCCCTTGCCCTGGCCGCGCAAAAATCCGGGTACCCGTTCCTCAACGCTGGCATTGCAAAGCACCTTGGTATTGCCGAATTCGACCAGTACCGAGCCTTCGGCATGCATGGTGTAGTTGCTGGTCAGGGTGACCGGACGCATTTCGTCCGGAGCGCGATTGCTGGGTCGCATGCGAATTCCTCGGTAGTCTTGATAAGGCGCGCATTATAGCGGTTCGATCAAGGCACAGCACCGGGTATTGGCAGGCTATTTTTTCATTTCCGAGGAGTACTCGAGCATGGCCCGATGGATATCATCAATGGCCTTCTTGACCGGGTCGGGTTCCGAGTCAGACGGACTGGTTGTGGCACTCCGTTCAGGGGCGGGAGCGCTGGCAGGTGTTTTTTGAGTGGTGTCTGCTGATAACCAGCGCATGCCGACCAGGCTGATATTGTCGCTGTGCGGGTAGCTGTCTGCCTCGGCTTCATCAGTGACGCGGTTGATGCTGGCTTCGAAATCGCCGTAGGCGGGAAAGCTGGCCAGACGGGATTCGGGTAGCGCTGACCAGAAGCCGTCTGAACAGAGCAGCAGGATATCGTCCGGTTTCAATTGCGCCTGGTCGAAGCTGATCTTTGGCAGCATGGGTTTGCCGCCGAGGCAGCGGCTGACGCTGTTGCGCAGCGGGTGCTTGCGGATATCGTCTTCCGCGATCGCGCCGCGCTGTAAAAGCTCTTCCACCGGTGTGTGATCGCGCGTACGCGTCAGGATTGTGCCGCCACGCAGCAGGTACAGGCGGCTGTCACCAAGGTGTGCCCACCAGGCCTGGTCACCCTGAACCAGGCAAACCACACAAGTGGTGCGCGGATCTATGCGGGGTTGCTGGCTGCGCCCGGCATCAACCACTTCCAGATGTGCATGGTTCATCGCGTGCTCAAGGAAGTCGTGTGGCTCGCTGATGGTGCCGCGGTGACTGAGAAAGCTGCGGCTCAGGCTGTCGATGGTGATCTGTGCCGCCAGTTCACCGCGTGCATGGCCACCCATGCCGTCGGCAACGACCAGCAACGCGCTGTTGCGGCGTTCCAGTACCAGGCAGCGGTCCTGGTTGTTGCTGCGGTTGCCCAGCCGGTTGGTAAAAGCGGTAATGATGCGCATATCTAACCCCTGCCCAGCAAAGCGTCCGTCAGCCGACCCAGTGCAGAACGCTGGACCTCGGGCTCGGGGGTTGTTTCGGCGGTGAGTGCTGCCCGAAATTCGGCAACACTCTGGGGGCGCAGCAAGGGGTCGACCTCCATGGCCCAGTCGATAGCGCGCAACAGGTTATCTGCATAGCGCCCGCGGAAGGCGAACTGTGCCTGTTTGAGGGTGTCGTGCTCATGGCGTGACCTGGCATTCAGCGGTGGTTTGCCTTCGATGCAGGCGCGCATGGTGGCGCCGAGTGAGTAAAGGTCCGTCCAGGGGCCGACGTAGCCACTGCTGTCATACTGCTCGATAGGCGAAAAGCCCGGGCTGATTATCTGCCCCGGTTGTTCCTGGCGGCTTTGAGGGAAGCCGTGCACGGCACCGAAATCGAGCAGTAATGGCTGACCGCCGAGCTGAATATGGATATTGCCGGGTTTGATGTCCAGATGCAGCAGGTCGTTGGCGTGAATCAGTTCCAGGCCATCGAGCAGAGACGGAAATACGGTGCGCAGAAAGATTTCGCTCAAACCACCGCGCCGCTGGAGTAAATAGTGCTGCAGGTTCTCACCTTTCTGGTACTCCATCACCATGTACACGGTGCCGTTTTCCTGGAAGAAATTGAACACGTCGACAATATTGGTGTGCTTCAGGGTAGCCAGCGTACTGGCCTCCTGGAAGAACAGTTTGCGGCCGCGGTTGAAACGGTTTTCAGTCTCTTCACTGCGCGCACGGACCTGGCCGTCGCGGCCGCGTTTGGCCAGTTTGCCCGGAATGTATTCCTTGATGACCACGCGCCGGCCGTTGTTAATCTGTCGCGCACGGTAGACCACGCTGAAACCGCCTCCGCCCAGCGTTTTTTCCAGCAGGTAACCATCCAGCTGTGTGCCGGGTTTCAGGCTGTCTAGCTTTTTGCGCATGATCCTCTAGACTGTCGTTCCTGGAATATCATGTTGGATATCAAAATTCTTATAGAAAAACAGGTTGTTGCGATATGACATTAGCGGCAGGGAAGGAGGGCGACTTGAGATGATCCGTAGTATGACAGCCTTTGCGCGCGCCAGCGGTGAGCAGGCCGGTGCCGAACTCACCTGGGAGCTACGTTCTGTCAACCACCGCTACCTCGAAGCTTTCGTTCGCTTGCCCGAAGAATTGCGTGCCATGGAGCCCCTGGTTCGCGAACGGGTAACAGCGCGATTAGGGCGCGGCAAGCTGGAGTGTGTGCTGCGCTGCAGCTGGGCACCCGCGCAGGCGACAGTGCTCGAGATAGACAAGCCACGGCTCAAAGCGGTGCTGGATGCTTGCCGGGAAATAGAAACGCGTTCGTCTGAAGCGACCTCACCGGGTGTTATGGAGCTGCTGCGTTGGCCCGGCGTGGTGCGTGAACCCGAACCGGATACTGGCGCAGCCCAGCAGCATGCGCTGGACCTGCTGGACGAGGCGCTGGATGAACTGGTGGCGACCCGGGAACGGGAAGGCGAGCAGATCAAGGGCTTGCTTGGCGTACGCTTGGAGGGCATCGATACGCAGGTGGCCAAAGCCCGCGCCCGCTTGCCTGAAGTGCAGCAGAAAATGCGTACCAAGATGGAAACGAAACTGGCCGATCTGGCCGCCAAGGCGGATAACGATCGCCTCGAGCAGGAACTGGTTATCCTTGCGCAAAAACTGGACATTGACGAGGAGCTTGATCGTCTTGACGGTCACGTGGCGGAGACACGACGGGTTCTGGAGCGTGACGAACCGGTGGGTCGGCGGCTGGATTTTCTGATGCAGGAATTCAACCGCGAGGCGAATACGCTGGGCTCCAAGTCGGCAGATGGCGAGACTACGGCCGTGTCTGTGGAGTTGAAGGTGTTGATTGAGCAGATGCGGGAGCAGGTTCAGAACGTGGAGTAGTGGTGGTGCAGGCGCCGGGAGTGGTGGGCCAATTGATGCGCCTGTGCATGCCGCAATCAAAGTATCCGTTAGCACCAGGGCATTTTCGGTGCGTAACCCCAAACAACGAACAAAAGAGTGCAAGGAATGTCAGGAACCCTATACATTATCTCAGCCCCCTCCGGCGCAGGAAAAACCAGCCTGGTAAAAGCCCTTATCGAGCGTCTGGACGGCATCAGCGTTTCCGTTTCCCACACCACGCGAGCCTCTCGTCCCGGTGAGGTTGACGGTGTCGACTACCACTTTATCGACAAGGCCAGCTTTGAAGGGCTGGTCGAGGCTGGAGATTTTCTCGAGCACGCCAAGGTGTTTGATAACTATTACGGCACCAGTCGCGCTGCAGTAGTAGACAAGCTGGAGGCTGGCGAAGACGTTATTCTGGAAATTGACTGGCAGGGCGCCCGGCAAGTGCATGAAGCCTTTCCGGAGGCGGTCAAGGTGTTCATTCTGCCTCCCAGCCTCGGCGCACTGCGTGACCGGTTAACCGGCCGCGGACAGGATAATGAGGAAATTATCGCGCGGCGTATGACGGATGCAGTCAGCGAGATGAGTCGTCACGACGAGTATCACTACCTTATATTTAATGATGATTTTAATATTGCGCTGGCTGAGCTTGAGGCACTGTTCCGGGCCCGGCGTCTGCGCCACGAAGCACAGCAGCAGAGGCATGCCGCGGCGCTGACGGGCTTGCTGGCATCGGAAAGCTGATTCGAGTACACTTTCGCGCCCATACCTTTATTAAGCGGATGAACAATGGCACGTGTCACAGTAGAAGATTGTCTCGGCAAGGTTGATAACCGTTTTCAGCTGGTTCTGGTTGCCTCCAAGCGCGCCCGGCAGCTGTCCAAGGGCGCTGAACCATTCGTGGAATGGGAAAACGACAAGCCGACTGTGGTGGCGCTGCGCGAAATCGAGGAAGACTATGTAACTCCCGCGATTCTCGATGAAAAGCCTCTGGAAGAGCTCGAAGATGTACAGCTGGCGCTACCGGAAGGTATGGATGTCGGTACACCGGCTCTACCTGGAACTGCACAAAGCTGATTCCAGAAGTTTCTGACAAATAATGATAAAGCCGTTTCAGGGGTGCCTGAAACGGCTTTTTTGTTTGCGGAGTGGCTTATTTCGCCTATGATTTGGTCGCTGATAATGATTCTATGAACCGAATGGCAACTCCCGCACCCATGCCTGTTGACGACGCACCGCGTTACCTGATCAGTGATCTCATGGATCTGCTGGATTCCTATCTTGAGCCCGATCAGGTGCGGGAAATCTACCGCGCCTACCTGTTTGGCGCCGAGGCACATGAAGGTCAGCACCGCAAGTCGGGCGAGCCCTATATCTACCATCCTATCGAAGTGGCGCGCATTCTTGCGGGCATGCACATGGATGCCGAAAGTATTATTGCGGGCATTCTGCATGACGTTATCGAGGACACCGGCACACCCAAGGAACTGGTGATCAGCGAGTTCAGTGAAGAAGTTGGTGAGCTGGTAGATGGTGTCAGCAAGCTTACCCAGATCAAGTTCGAAAGCCAGGCCGAGGCACAGGCCGAAAATTTCCGCAAGATGATGCTGGCGATGGTCAAGGATATCCGCGTCATCCTGGTGAAACTGGCTGACCGTCTGCACAACATGCGCACCCTTGGTGTGATGCGTGCCGACAAGCGCCGCCGCATTGCGCGCGAAACGCTCGATATCTATGCGCCTATTGCCAACCGCCTGGGTATGAACCAGATTCGCCTGGAGCTGGAGGAACTGGGTTTTGCCACCCTCTACCCGCTGCGTTACCGGGTGCTTTCCAATGCAGTGAAACGCGCGCGCGGTAATCGCAAGGAGATACTCAACAAGATTGAGTCCGCCGTGCAACAGCGCCTCGAAGAGGAAACACTGGAATGCCGCTTGTTGAGTCGGGAGAAACATCTCTACAGCCTGTACAAGAAAATCCGTGACCGTGTTGGTTCGTTCACCGAAGTGTTCGACGTCTATGCTTTCCGGGTAGTTGTTGATTCGGTGGACACCTGTTACCGGGTGCTGGGCATGATGCACGGTTTGTACAAACCCGTGCCGGGCAAATTCAAGGATTATATTGCTATTCCCAAGGCGAACGGCTACCAGTCATTGCATACGGTTTTGTTCGGCCCCTATGGCGTACCGATAGAAGTGCAGATTCGTACCAACGATATGGACCGTGTTGCCGAGTCCGGTATCGCTGCGCACTGGCTATACAAGAGCAGCGAAAAAAGCAGCGCCGGCAAAAACGCCCAGACAAGCGCCCGTGAGTGGATGCGTGAGCTGCTGGAAATGCAACGCAATGCAGGAAATTCGCTGGAGTTTCTCGAGAACGTCAAGATCGATCTGTTTCCCGATGAGGTTTACGTGTTTACGCCGGCCGGCGATATCCTTGAATTACCGCGCGGCGCTACGGCAGTCGACTTTGCCTATGCAGTGCATACGGATGTTGGTAACACCTGTATTGCTGCCAAGATTGACCGGCGTCTGGCGCCGTTGCGCACCCCTTTGTTTAATGGTCAGACCGTAGAAGTTATTACTGCAACGGGTGCGCATCCCAACCCCGCCTGGCTGAATTTTGTGAGCACAGCAAAAGCGCGCTCCAATGTCCGTCACTACCTGAAAAATCTTCAGAACGATGAGGCTACAGAACTCGGGCGGCGCATGCTCGACAAGGCCTTGTATGACGTTAACAGCAGTCTGGAAGAGATCGGTGACGAACAGATTGATACGGTAATGAGCGAGTGTGGTTTTAAAAGCCGCGACGCGATGTATGCCGACATTGGTCTCGGCAACCGCATGGCCATGTTGATGGCGCGGCGCCTGGCACCGGCAGATGGAGACAGTGAAAACAGGCGGGCCGATGAAGCCCACAGTCAGCCGCTGGCTATTCGTGGTACCGAAGGCATGGTGGTGCATTTCGCGCGCTGTTGCCGTCCTATACCGGGTGATGCGATTGTCGGGTTTATCAGTTCCGGTCGTGGCCTGGTGATACATACCGAGACCTGCAACAATCTCAGTGATTTCCGCAGTCGTCCGGACAAATGGATTGATGTGGAGTGGCAGCCGGGTATAGAAGGCGAGTTTGTTGCCGAGATCCGTGTCGATGTCAGTAACCAGAAAGGTGTGCTGGCTACCATCGCAGCGGAAATTGCCGAAACCGGTTCAGATATTGAAAACGTTTCGATAGAAGAACGTAACGGGCTCGATACAGCGCTCAATTTTACCCTGACCGTCAGTGGTCGCCAACACCTGGCGCAAGTCATGCGATGCATTCGCAAGCTGCCGCCCGTAATGCGTATCAGCCGCAGCAAGCACTAAGGAGAAAGTATGTCCCGCAAAGTTATTCATACCGATCAGGCGCCCCACGCCATCGGCACCTATTCACAGGCCGTGCAGGTTGGTGACACCGTTTATCTGTCTGGCCAGATACCGCTGGTACCCGAAACCATGGAGATGGTGGAAGGTAACATGGAAGCGCAGATACGCCGGGTGTTCGATAACCTGACTGCAGTCACTGTTGCTGCCGGTGGCAGCCTGGCGGATATTGCCAAGCTGAATATATTTCTCACCGATCTTGGTCATTTCCCGCTGGTTAACCAGGTGATGGCGGACTATTTTCAGGAGCCTTACCCGGCGCGCGCTGCGGTGGGCGTTGCTTCATTGCCAAAGGAAGCACAGGTGGAAATGGACGCAGTGATGGTGCTCGGGTAGCCGCGTTCTATTCGTCCTTGTAGAAGAACGTCCCTGAATGTTTATGGATAAACAACAGTGCACGCCTGCAATACATTGAAGGAATCCGTCGTCACGCTCGATAAGTTGCCCATTTCGACACTGCGCGGTGTGGGTCCCAGGTCCGCAGAGCGGCTGGCAGGCTTTGGCCTGGAAACTGTGCAGGACGTGTTGTTTCATCTGCCGCGACGCTATGAGGACAGGACACGTGTGTCACCGCTAGGCAGTTTGCGTGTCGGCGATCATGCCGTCATCGAGGCTGACGTTGACCTGGCAGAGATCAAGTTCGGCAAGCGCCGCAGTCTGCTGGTGCACATCAGCGACGGCACCGGCAAGTTAATGTTGCGGTTTTTTTATTTCAACAAGACCCAGCAACAGAATTTCGAGCGCGGTGTGCGTTTGCGCATCTACGGCGAAGTACGGCGCGGCCCCGCCATGCTGGAGATGATTCATCCCGAATACCAGCGACTGGCTGACGGTGAGCAAGTTGCCACGGAAGACCGTTTGACACCCATCTACCCGACAACGGAAGGGCTGCATCAACTTACTTTGCGCAAATTGACTGATCAGGCGGTGGCGCTATTGCAGCCGGGACGTTTGCCGGAATGGCTGCCCCAGCACTTGCTGGCTTTACTGGGCTTCAGCGATCTGATCACCGCGTTGCGCTATGTTCATCGGCCGCCGCCGGATGCTGACTGCGATGCGCTCGAAGCCGGTACGCATTCCAGTCAGCAGCGATTGGCGTTTGAAGAGATGCTGGCACACCATCTGAGCCTGCGTCGTATACGGTTGCGCGCACAGCATCTCGAAGCCAGTCCGCTGGACAGTTCGCATGAACTACTCAACGCTTTCGTGAAATCCCTGCCTTTCAAACTGACTGGCGCGCAACAGCGGGTGATTAAAACACTGCTCGAAGATATTGCCCGACCGCACCCAATGATGCGGCTGGTACAGGGCGATGTGGGTTCGGGCAAGACAGTGGTTGCCGCGGCGGCAGCGATTCAGGCTATTGCCAGTCAGCGACAGGTCGCCATCATGGCGCCAACAGAATTGCTTGCCGAGCAACACCTGGCTAATTTTAAAAGCTGGTTCGGCGAGCTGGGTGTTGAAGTGGGCTGGTTGTCCGGCAAGGTTAAAGGCAAGGCGCGTAAACAGGTCCTGCAGGCGCTGGCCGACGGCGGCCTACCGTTGGTGGTTGGTACTCATGCGCTGTTTCAGGAAGAAGTGGCCTTCAAGCGTCTGGGTCTTGTTATTGTCGATGAGCAGCACCGCTTCGGTGTGCACCAGCGCCTGGCATTGCGAGACAAGGGGCGCCATGACGAGTGCGTGCCACACCAGTTGATCATGACTGCGACACCGATACCGCGAACCCTGTCCATGGCGCTGTATGCAGACCTGGATTCGTCGGTGATTGATGAGTTGCCACCCGGCAGGACACCTGTACAGACAGTCGCTATTCCAGAAAGTCGCCGAGAAGAAGTGATCCTGCGGGTTCGAAATGCTTGCCGAGAGGGCCGCCAGGCCTACTGGGTATGCACGTTGATCGAGGAATCTGAATTCCTGCAATGTCAGGCCGCTGAAGATAACGCCACCTTGTTAGCTGAGGCATTGCCGGAATTGAAAATTGCACTGGTGCACGGACGCATGAAAGACCAGGAGAAAATGCGCTGCATGGCTGCATTCAAGGCGGGCGAAGTCGATCTTCTGGTGGCGACCACGGTAATCGAAGTAGGGGTAGATGTGCCAAATGCTTCGTTAATGATTGTCGAGAACGCCGAGCGCCTGGGTTTGTCACAGCTGCATCAGCTGCGTGGCAGAGTGGGCCGTGGCTCAGCGCAGAGCAGCTGCGTGCTAATGTACCGCGCACCGCTATCGCAACTGGCGCGTCAGCGTCTTGCGGTACTGCGCGAGAGCAATGATGGATTTGAAATATCCCGCAAAGACCTTGAACTACGCGGCCCCGGGGAGGTATTGGGCACCCGGCAGACCGGCATGCTGCAGTTCCGTATCGCAGACCTGATGCGCGACCAGGATTTACTGGACAAGGTAGAGCAGGCGGCCCTTTACCTGATCGAACAGCAGGCTGACAGCATCAATCCGATTGTGCGACGCTGGTTGGGGCATGCACCGCGTTATGGTGAAGTTTAGCCCAGTGCCTGCAACGGGCTGCGCACTGCGTGGCCGCCACGTTTGAGTACGTGCGTGTAAATCTGGGTAGTCTTAACATCCTTGTGTCCCATAAGATCCTGGACGGTACGAATATCGTAGCCGTCTTCAAGCAGGTGCGTGGCAAACGAGTGGCGGAAAGTGTGGCATGAAGCATGCTTTTGAATGCCGGCTTCAAGCATGGCGTGTTTGACCGCGCGTTGCAGCGTTGTTTCGAAGATATGATGGCGTTTTTCTCTTGAAGAGATTGGATCAACAGAGCGCTTGTTGGCAGCGAACAGAAACTGCCATTGCAGGCTATTAGCCTGGTTCGGATATTTCCGGGCGAGCGCATAGGGCATTTGCACTTCGCCGTAACCGTCGATTACATCCAGCTCGTGCAGTTTATGCACACGTTCCATGGCATGCCGGATATCCGGAACCAGTTTTTCCGGAAGGATAGTCACGCGGTCCCTGTTTCCCTTGCCCTGACGTACAAGAATGACCAGCCGGTCAAAGTCGATGTCCTTCAGGCGCAGTCGCAGTACCTCCATCATCCGGAGGCCGCTGCCATACATAAGTGCAATCATCAGCCGGTAGGGCTGTCGAGAGTTTTCCAGGATGGCAGAGATCTCGTGGCGATTAAACACAACCGGAATGCGACGACCTTTTTTGGCGCGTATAACGTTGTCAATATGTTTCAGTTGAATATCCAGCACTTTGCGATACAGAAACACAATACCGTTGAATGCAAGGTTCTGAGTGGCGGCCGACACCTGCCGTTCGACCGCTAGCCAGGTCAGGTACTGCGATATTTCAGAAGCACCCATGTCAGACGGGTGCTTGTATTTGTGAAAGCGTATAAAGGACCGAATCCAGTGGCAGTACGACTTTTCGGTTTTTCGGCTGTAATGCAATGCCCGTATAGTATGCACAACCTTATCCATAAGGCGTATTTGAGTCACAGACCTCTCCCTGGTAGATGACTGTATATATGTACAGTTGTATTAAAGCGAAAAAAAAGTGACAGATCAAGACCTATGCTGTGTTAATGGGCGAAAAAGCACGGCAAGTTCGGGTTTTGTAATAAATAACAGGAAGTTGGGTATGGTGGGTTTGACAAATAAATGGTGGCGATACACAGCGTACGCAGTGTAATTGAAAATATCGCTTGATATCCAAGCCTTCGCTGCTTAACTTGGTAAGTTATAGATAGTCTTAAAAACTGTAAGTATTATATAAGGATGCAAGCGTGGGCAACTACGGATACACAGCAGGCGCCGTCAAAGGCCGCTAATTACATATGTTAACGACCATACGCAGCAGTTTTCGTATAACACGGCGTACGCCGTCTAATAGTAGTTAGGCGTGAGTTCAACGAACCAATAATATGAATGTAGAGCTTAGAGCGAAGAATTGGCTGGGTAACTGTTTTACTTCTCTAGCCCTAGCTATCAACGTTTTTATTATTATTTGGTTGATATTGGAGTACGGCGTCGGTCCGATGGCAGCAGAGGCGTTTGAAAACAAATATGCGTGGCCCGTAATTGTTGCTTCTTACGCCTTGTTTCTTCTAATCCGGGCGCCCCGTAGGAGGGTCAGTGAATGATGCCTAACCACAGCGCCCAGTATGCCCCTTCGGGGCTGGGACGCTCCGCTTCGCTACGCGCCCCTGGCGCTGGCCG
>Ga0316189_10000335_pt1 | contig 46641 bp, 30 predicted proteins | sample LowCovwburrow_MG_FD_204930 | JGI IMG/M metagenome (GOLD analysis project Ga0316189, IMG submission 204930) | Coastal sediment microbial communities from Maine, United States - Lowes Cove worm burrow | ecosystem: Environmental > Aquatic > Marine > Coastal > Sediment | place: USA: Maine... | reverse complement strand
AGATTTCGGCCAACACGGGTACCTGGTTGTCACGGGCATCATCAATAATCTGCAGGGCGGCGGGCGTTACCGATAGTGTCTGCGCAGTCATATGCTGGATCACAAGGCCACCGCCATAAGCTGCCTGCGGCGCCATCATCTCGGCAATACCCAGCAGTCCGCTCGCCGGCGGCATCTGGCTGGAATAACGGCCGTGCACCGCGACCATGCTGCTGTGCTTTCCAGCAAGCTGTTGTACCCGATTGGACTCCCGTTGGGTTACGCCGAACTCCATGTACCCGGGGCAATGGCCGATACCGAGGGCACCCTGTTTGAGGCCTTCCTCCAGCATCTGCCCGACTTTCACAATTTGTTCATCGGTAGCGATTTGAGTGGACCATTTCATTGATGTATGGGTTTTACCAGGCACTTGCATGTCGAACAGGAAGTCGCCCGCAAACTCTGATATGTAAGCGTCGTTGAACAGGTTTTCCCGCACCGGTATGGTACCCACGGTTGCGCCGTAATTGGACTGGGATTTTCCTTCCAGCGCTGCATACCACTCATTGACGGGATACACACCCGCCTCAAGTTCCATGGGCGTAGTCACACCATCGCGAAGCGCCAGTTTTTGCCCGAATGGCGCCGCTGTGTTGTGGTTATGCATATCGATAAAACCGGGGGCGACGACATGACCACTGGCATCAATGGTTTTCCTGCCTTTAATCTTGTCCTGCGTAATTATCGCAATACTGCCATCCTTCACCCCGACATTGCGCACCGCGTCGAAATTGGTTTCCGGATCCATAACCCGGCCGTTGAGGATCACCAGGCCGTACGTTTCGGCCGCAGCCGTGTTTGGGCCCATTAACAGGGCAATGGCGAAGAATGTGGCGATTGCCATGACATTGGTTTTTACGGCTTTCATACTTAGGCTCCTTCTCAAAAATTGGTGGCGTGCAGGGACCGCGGCGCAGTTTTCTCCAATCCTCCATAACTTAACGCCCAGCGACTGGGTGAGGCATGCCTTATGACAAGGCAGATTTCAGGCAGGCGCCGTGATGCCGGAGGATTCCGCGACTCAGCGCGGTGGTTACAGGCCGAGTGCTGAAGCCTGGGCGACCGCCTGGCGGCGGTTGGCGACGTTGAGTTTCTGGTAGATGTTCTTCAGATGGGAGTTCACGGTCTGGGGTGAGATGGACAGGTGCCTGGCGATTTCCTTGTCCTGCAGGCGCCGGGCGAGCAGGTCCAGTATCTCCGCTTCGCGCGGTGTAAGTGGATCATTGATGGGCGGCGATGCCCTGGCAGACAGGGCCTGGGTGGGAAAAAACCGGAGCAGCTCATTGGCATAGGCCTGTTCTTCGTGGCCCGCCTCCAGCTTTTTCAGCAATGGCGCCATGGCATCGCCGGGCTCGGTGAATGGCCGCACCCAGCGTCCCGGTTCGGCCAGGATCACGGCGCGCTTGAGCACCTCCAGCGCCTGCTTGGTGCGTCCAAGTTGCTCCAGCGCCAGTGCCTGCAGGGCCAGGATATCGATCACCTGGCAGTGGTTGTGTTGGGTTTGGGCCACATCGCCCAATGTTCTGAGTAATTCAACAGCTTGCTCCAGGTTTTCTTCGGTTCCGGCTGCAACCAGCACCCTGGCCTGTGTCAGTGAGGGCGTTTCCAGCCACCAGAGCGGGGCAACTGCAAAAGGCGACTCGTCGAAGGAACGCAGCCATCGCAGGGCCGGTTCGAGTTCTCCCCGGGCCAGATGAAGACGCGCCTGTGCTGACCGGGCCACCGAGAGGTGGTGCGCATTCTGCAATTCAGCGGCGAATTCCATCACTTGGTTCATGGTCTCGATTGCAGCTTCGCCCTGTTGCATCGCCTGCTGGGCCAGGGCAAGCCCGGTCATGGCATCAATAGCCACACCCGAGTGCATGTTGCGACGCCATTCCCGCAAAGGCGCCAGAGTTTTCACAGCCCCTTCCGGGTTGCCGCCATGCAAACAGACGAGTCCTTTCATGTATTTTTCGTAGGATGCCAGGTAGACACCGCCAAGCGGTTCGGCGAAGCGAGTGATCCACCATGCGGACTCTTTCAACGGTGTCAGCTCCCCGCAAAGCAGGTAAACAAAGCAGCGGGCGACGGCCAGGTTGGCGAGGTACTTGCCGGAACGCTGGCTGGCGGCTTCTATTTTCGAGTTGAGCTCCCGCACGGTTACCTGGCCCTCGCCCAGCATTTGTTGCGTCATTGCGAGGTAAATTTGCGTGAGACCGGCCGCCGATTGGTGTGCTGACGCCAGCAGATTCTGGGCTTCTAAAAGGGACTGTCGTGCCGGCTCGAGCTGGCCGGTCCAAAAGAGCATCACTCCCTGAAACAACTCCATCTCGCCCGCGGACATGTCGTCCAGTGCCCGGCGCTCGGCCAGCTTCTCCAGCCGTTTGAGGGTTGCAGGTATCTTATCGATTTCAAAACGGTAGTGTTGTAACCATGTGTGGGCCAGCAAAAGCCCGGGCCGCTGCCCGAGCACCTCCTCTGGCATCAGGTCGTACCATTTCTCGATATCGCGCCAGCGGTCGTCGTCCTGGGCGGCACGCCAGTGGCGGCCGAAAATCCCGGTCGCTCTATCAAGGTCCCTGGCTTGGGTTGCATGCCGGATGCTGGTTTCTATGAAGCCTTCTTTTTCCAGCCACTCGCTGGCGCGCACGTGCAATGCGCGAACCCGCTCCAGGTCGGTACTTGCCTGAAGAAGGGCATTGAGCTCATCCTGGAACGTGTGGTGAAACCGGAACCATTGACCCTGTTCATCCAGTGAAACGACGAACAGATTTTCCGCCACCAATTTCGCGACGAGTTGCCGCCCATCCGGGCAGGTTTCCAGTGGCTGGTTATCATGGCCACAAAGCGCATCGATCAGCTCCGGGCAAAAACGGTCGAGGATTGAAAGTCTGATCATGCAGTCCCGCGTCTCAGACGGCAGTCGCTCGATGACTTCGGCAAAAAGGTATTCGCGTGTCTGCTGAAGGCCACCGCGCAGTTGCTTCAGAAACACATCCGGATCGTCTTTATGTTGCAGGCACATGGCGACCAGTCGCAGTCCCACAGCCCAGCCCTCTAACTGAAATTCAAGGTTTCCAAGCGCGTCCGGGCCCGGCTGCAAGTTGGCAAATATTTCCAGGTATTCGCTGCACTCGGCCGTTGTGAACCGCAGCTCCAGCAGCCGGATTTCCACGACGGAGCCGCTGCCGCGCAGGGAAGGGATGGGCAACGGGGGATCTATTCGGGTGACCAGCACCAGCCGCAAGCCTAGAGGTGGATGTTCCAGCAGGAACTGGAGCAGTTCCTGCACTTCCGAGTCCGGTGCGATGCGGTGATAATCGTCCAGCACCAGCACCAGGGGGGTGTCGATGGCATCCAGTTCGTTGGCCAGGCACCCGCACAGCGTCGCTGTCGGGACCTGGACGGACGCGGTGATAAGGGCCTGGGTCTCTGGGCAGGCATTGGGTAATACGCTGCCGACCGCGGCCAGCAGATACCGGACAAAGCTGTCCAGATCACTGTCTTCAGGATCCAGCGACAACCAGGCAACGGATTGTTCCAGCGATTCGGCCCAATGGCTCACCAGCATGCTCTTGCCGTAGCCGGCCGGTGCTGAAACCAGCGTCAGCGGCTTCTCAAGCGCGCGGTCCATGACACGGTGCAGTCGCTCGCGGCATACAAATCCCTCGCCTATCGGCGGTCGGTGAAGCTTGGTGCGGATAATGGGCGCAATGTGCGGGGCAGTTTCCACTTCAATCTCTTTCGGGGCCGCGTTCAACTTAGCCCCTCAGTTTACCAGATAGGATTCACCGCAAAATCACGCCAGGCAAAATATTGCCAGTACTCGTGGTTTGAGCACAGATATGATCGCCGAAGCGCAAACACTTTCTATAGAAATGAGCAGTACTGAAACCGTAAATAGACCCTTCAACCGTTAACAACCTGCCAGCTGATTGTCTCACCCGCCTTCAATGGAATCACGCTACCGTCTCCCAGGGGATAGGAAGCCGGAACCTGCCACTGCGTTTTGCGCAGAGTGACCGTATCTTCGTTTCTCGGTAGCGCGTAGAAGTCAGGGCCGTGAAAACCGGCGAATGCTTCCAGCTTGTCCAGAACACCCAGTTCATCGAACACTTCGGCATACATTTCCAAAGGTGCATGGCTGGAAAAACAGCCGGCACAGCCGCAGGCAGTTTCCTTGGTGAGTTTTTCATGCGGTGCTGAATCTGTGCCCAGGAAGAACTTGCTGCTGCCAGTAGCAACGATATCCCTTAACGCAAGCTGGTGGATGTTGCGTTTCAGAACGGGCAGGCAATAGAAATGGGGTTTGACTCCACCGACCAGCATATCATTGCGGTTGTACATCAGGTGTTGCGGCGTAATGGTTGCGGCGACATTTTTTCCTGCCTCGCTGACAAACTGAACCGCATCCGCGGTGGTTACGTGTTCAAACACTACTTTGAGATCCGGGAACTGCTCGACAATTGCCGCCAGGTGCAGGTCGATAAAGCATTTTTCACGATCAAAAATATCGATGTCTGAATGGGTGGCTTCACCGTGTACCAGCAAGGGCATTCCGATTTCACTCATCGCCCGCAGGGCAGGGAAGATATTTTCCATGGCCGTGACACCGGAGTCGGAATTTGTAGTGGCGCCTGCAGGGTACAGCTTCGCCGCGACGACCCCCGATTCTTTGGCAGCCCGGACCAGTTCGGCGGACGTGTTGTCGGTCAGGTAAATGACCATCAGGGGCTGCCATTGACTGCCCGCCGGTCTTTGATCAAGGATGCGCTGTTGATAGGCCAGTGCCTGTGGCGCATCGATTACCGGTGGAGTCAGGTTGGGCATGACTATGGAGCGGCCAAAGTAGCGTGCCGCCGATGGGACAGTAGCTTTCAGCAAGGCGCCGTCGCGGAGATGGAGATGCCAGTCATCCGGACGGGTAATGGTCAGTTCAGTGGTCAATTTTCGGTTTCTTCCGCGGAGACACCGGCCAGGTTGCGAACGAATCGTTTCATAGATGGTCGTACAGTATCACGCTATTGTTCGTAAATACATGATCCGAAAGTTGGAAATTAGTTAAGTTTTAGTCTATCTTATGCCCATGAAGTTATTGATTTTATTTCTAGTTCTGGCGATCAGCGCCCAGCCCTTGCAGGCCGGGTTCTGTGATATGGACATGGAAGAAAGTCAGGAAACAATGCAGAACATGGACATGTCCGAAACCCAGGGGCATGACTGCTGTGGTACCGATGAAGCGGATTCCCAGGAAGGCTGTGACGCCGGAATGAACTGCGGCATGTGCTTCGTCAGCGTTTCAGTCATACCCAGCATTTATAAAATCAGTGCCTCCTGGGGCCAACCGATCTACCATGAAGTTTCTTCCGGTGTGACTCTGCCGAGCCACTCCTCTCCACCTTTCCGTCCTCCAATCTCCTGATCTGAACAGAACCCGGGGTTAGTACGTCTGGCCTCCGGCCATTGCTGTTTTTATCACCCGCAACGCCCTGTGGCGTTGTAAGGAAATTTGGAGAATGTCATGTTATGGATGCATAAACGCATCAAAGTCAGCCCGGTCTCGGTAATGATCGTCGTGCTGGCTGGTCTTGCCGTAAGTTCGAATGCAATAGCCTCTGCTTTGAGCCTGAAAGTGGTGGAAGAGTTGGCGCTGGCATCAGATCCGGGTGTCCAGTCCGTTGAGGCCAATCGACTGGCATTGGAAGAGCTGTCAGTCGCCGCAGAGCAACTGCCTGATCCCTTGTTGAAAATGGGGCTGATGTCGTTGCCGACCGACACATTCAACCTGGGCCAGGAAGCGATGACCCAGGTCCAGGTAGGAATGATTCAGAAGTTCCCGCGTGGCCATTCCCGATCACTGCGATCTGAACAGATTGGGTTGAAGTCCCAGGGCTTAAGTGAAATGGCCCGGGACCAGGAGCTCCGCATCCTGCTGCAGGTCAGGGAGCAGTTTCTTGAGGTCGTCAAGCAGAAACGACTTGCCCGCATCAATGCTGAGGCCATTGCGGCATTCTCCGATGTGGCGGACATCACCATGGACTATTACGCGACGGGCAGGGTTCAGCAGCAGGATGTTCTGCAGGCTGCCGTTGAACTGGCAAAAGTAGAGGACCGCGCGACCCGTATCGCACAGGACGAAGAGCAGGCTCGTGCGCGTCTTGCCATGTGGATTGGCGATGCGGCCTACCGGGACCTGCAAGATAGCTGGCCTCAATTCCATGACTATCCATCTGTAGATGCGATTAAAGAGAGCCTGTTGGACCACCCCAGGATCCAGGCCCTGCAAAAAGACATCTCCGCAGCGGAAACGGGTGTGGAACTGGCCAGGCAGAAGTACAAGCCGGAATTTGCGGTAGATGTCACCTATGGCGGACGAGGCGGCACCAACCCGGATGGAAGTTCCCGGACGGATTTGCTGACCCTGATGGTCGTTATGGATGTTCCCCTGTTTACGAAGAACCGCCAGGACCGGGTCGTGGCCGCGCAGCTTGCCCAGTCCTCAGCCGCCTTGTTCTCCCGCGATGACATTTTCAGGCGCATGAGCAGCGAAGTTGATTTCCACGTGGCGACGCAGCAAAAGCAACAGGCACGAATTGAGCTGTTTGAAGACACCTTGTTACCGCAGGCCGCGTTCAGTTCAGAGGCCTCTTTCGGCGCCTATCAGTCCTCCATCGAGGACCTGACCACGTTGCTGCGCACCCGCATTACACAATTTGATCTGCAACTGGAACATGCGCGCCTCCAGGCCGAGGTGTTGAAAACCCAGGCACGCCTGTTGTACCTGGAAGGAGAACAAAAGTGACTAACAAGATCATTATCACACTCGTAGCAGTTATTGCTTTTGCGATCGGGGTCGTTGTGGGGCCAAGACTCGGTGATACACCCTTATCCGGTTCAAGCGGAGATGAAACAGCGAGTGCAGAGAAAAAGATCCTCTACTGGGTGGCGCCCATGGATCCCAACTTCCAGCGGGATAAACCCGGCAAATCACCGATGGGAATGGACCTGGTGCCTGTTTATGAGGACTCCGCAGCGGATGACGATTCGGTCAGGATCAGTGCGGCAGTTGAAAACAATCTTGGTGTCAGAACGCAGAAAGCCACGGTCAGGCCTCTTTGGCGAAAAATTGAGGCTACCGGATATGTCGGGTTCGATGAGACCCGTATCAGTCACATCAACACGCGGGTTCCAGGCTGGATTGTCAGGCTGAAAGTCGATGCGGAGGGTGAACGGGTAGCGAAGGGGGATTTGTTATTCGAGTTCTATGCTCCCGAATTGGTTAACGCTCAGAAGGAATACCTGCAGGCGCTTAAGCGGGGTGGAGCCAGCCTGCTCAGCGGAGCCACTGAAAAGCTGACGGCGCTCGGAATGATCCCTGCGGATATCAAGGCCCTTGCAAAAAGAGGTACGGCTTCGGAAAACATTAAAATCATCGCCCCCCAGGATGGAGTCGTCACCTCGCTGAGTGTTCGTGAAGGAATGTACGTTCAGCCCAACAGCAAGATCATGAGCCTCGCCGACCTGTCGAGTGTCTGGTTACAGGCAGAAGTCTTCGAATCCCAGGCGGATTGGGTGTCGGCCGGGCAGGCTGCTGAAGCCAGGCTGGACTACATGCCGGGCACCGAATTCAGCGGCAAGGTTGAATACGTTTACCCGGTGCTCGATCCGGTCACGCGCACACTCAGAGTTCGCCTGAAATTTGATAACCCCAGTGAACGGCTTAAGCCCAATATGTATGCACGGGTTTCGATCTATGGCCGCCTGAAACCCAATGCGCTCAGCATACCCAGAGAGGCCCTGATTCCTGCCCCTGGCAGGGATCGCGTGGTTGTTGCCGTGGGTGACGGAAGGTTTCATGTCCATGAGGTCATGACCGGCCTGGAAAGCGGTGACTTTGTGGAAATTCTTGCCGGTATTTCAGAGGGTGATGAAATCGTCACCTCCTCTCAATTCCTGATTGATTCCGAAGCCAGCCTGGCCGGTAGCATCAAGCGGCTTGAATCGGGTGTGCATTTGCCCGCGCGGGAGAGTACTGGAGCCGTCTTTGCCAGCGGTTGGGTTGACGAAATCGACCTGGAGCAGCAGCGTATCCGCGTTTCACATGGCCCCATCGATGTGCTCGGCTGGCCCAGCATGACCATGGTGTTCGATGTCAGGCCCACGGTGGATCTGACCCGTGTAAAAGTCGGACAGGATATTCGTTTCTCCCTGGTTCAGGAACTGGCGGGTGAGTACGTCATGGAGCAAATTCATTCCGGAGAGAGCGGGGCTGATGGCATGTTAGAGGTCCAGGCAGGGCAACTGCCTGGGTCGGACTCTTCAATAGCCTCCCCAACTTCATCTGAGCAACGGCGAATTTCAGCTGGCGCGGTAGTCCGTGGCGTGGATTCTGAAGGCCTCGAGATAAAGCTTCAACACGAACCCATAGCAGAATTGAAATGGCCGGCAATGACCATGAACTTCGCGGTTGATTCGAGTGTTCCGCTTGGCCAGGTCAGGGAGGGGCAAAGTATTCATTTTTCGATGGTCGAAAATGCAGAAGGCGGATGGGTAATTGATCAAATTCATGTCATGAATGCACCCGCTGACAACGAGGATCGCAGTAATGATTGAATCCATCATCCGCTGGTCGGTGGCCAACCGGTTTCTGGTGGTGTTGATGAGCCTTATCCTTGCCGTCAGCGGGACCTATGTGATGATCAACACGCCGGTCGATGCGATCCCGGATTTGTCGGACGTGCAGGTCATCATCAAGACCCCCTTCCCGGGCCAGGCGCCCCAGGTCGTGGAAGACCAGGTCACTTACCCCCTGACCACCGCCATGCTCTCCGTGCCGGGGGCGTTAACCGTTCGCGGTTACTCCTTTTTCGGTGATTCCTTTGTTTACGTGATTTTCGAAGACGGTACAGACCTGTACTGGGCACGCTCCCGTGTATTGGAGTACCTGAACCAGGTCTCAGGTCAGCTCCCACCATCAGCTAAACCGGCATTGGGTCCAGATGCAACTGGCGTGGGCTGGATTTACGAATATGCGCTACAGGACAAAACAGGAAAGCATGACCTGTCGCAACTTCGTTCCATCCAGGACTGGTTCCTCAAATTCGAACTCCAGACGGTTCCGGGTGTGGCCGAAGTTGCCACGGTTGGCGGCATGGTCAAGCAGTACCAGGTGGTGCTTAATCCGGATGCGCTGCGGGCTTATGGCCTGCCGTTAGCAAAGATTCGTTCGGCCATTCAGCGCGGCAACCGCGAGGTTGGCGGTTCAGTGATCGAGATGGGTGAGGCGGAATATATGATCCGTGCCACCGGTTATCTTAAATCCAAGGAAGATCTCGGTGCCATTCCGCTTGGGATGAACCAACAGGGCACCCCGATTCGACTGCAAGATGTCGCCGATATCCGCCTGGGGCCGCAAATGCGGCGCGGAATTGCTGAACTCAATGGTGAAGGCGAAGTCGTTGGCGGCATCATCGTGATGCGTTTTGGGGAAAACGCCCGGAAGACGATCGCCGCAGTGAAGGAAAAGCTGGCCGAGCTTGAAAAAAGCCTCCCGGAGGGCGTAGAGGTCGTCGAGACCTATGATCGGTCAAGCCTGATTGAAAGGGCAGTGGATAACCTTCGGACCAAGCTGCTGGAAGAGTTCCTCATCGTTGCCCTGGTATGCCTGTTATTCCTTTTCCACTTGCGGTCTTCACTGGTTGTGATACTCAGTTTACCGCTGGGCATCCTGGCCGCCTTCCTGGTCATGAATGCACAGGGGCTCAACGCAAACATCATGTCACTGGGAGGCATCGCCATCGCCATTGGCACCATGGTCGATGCTGCGATCGTGATGATCGAAACGCTTCACAAGAAAATGGAGGACGCCGATTACGATCCCAAAAGGCATTGGTCAACGGTCACTGATGCCGCTGTTGAAGTGGGTCCGCCGCTGTTTTTCTCGCTGCTGATCATCACGCTCAGTTTCCTGCCTGTATTCACACTGCAAGCCCAGGAAGGCCGGTTGTTTGCCCCGCTGGCTTTTACCAAGACCTATGCGATGGCCGCCGCAGCAGGCCTGTCCATCACGCTGGTCCCTGTACTCATGGGGTACTTCATTCGCGGCAGGATTATTCCGGAGCACAAAAACCCGCTCAACCGCTTTCTGGTCTGGGTTTACAGGCCATTGATCGGGCAAATTACCGGCCATCCGTGGCGTGTGGTCATGGTGACTTTTTTGCTCGTGGTGGTCGGGTTCTGGCCGGCAAACAAACTCGGTTCTGAATTCATGCCGGATTTGAACGAGGGCGATTTGATGTATATGCCGACGACCTTTCCGGGCATTTCAATCGGCAAGGCCCAGGAATTATTGCAGCAGACGGACAAGCTGATCCGCTCGGTTCCCGAAGTGAAAACCGTGTTCGGCAAGATAGGGCGGGCGGATACGGCCACAGACCCGGCCCCCCTGACCATGATTGAAACAGTCATCCAGTTGAAGCCGGAAGAAGAGTGGCGTGAGGGGTTCGATATCGATGACATCAAGGAGGAGCTGAACCAGCGGGTGCAACTGCCCGGATTGACGAATGCCTGGGTGTGGCCGATCAAAACCCGGATTGACATGCTGGCTACCGGTATCAAAACTCCGGTGGGGATCAAGGTTGCAGGTCCCGACCTGGCCGTGATTCAACAGATCGGAAAGGAAATTGAGTCGGTGCTTAACGAGGTTCCCGGGACGGCATCGGCCTTTTCAGAGCGGGTGGCCGGGGGGCGTTACATAACGGTGGATATTCTTCGCGACCAGGCCTCGCGTTACGGACTGAACATAGATGACGTTCAGGACATTGTTCGCACCGCCATTGGCGGCATGAACGTCACTGAAACGGTCGAAGGACTCGAGCGCTACCCGGTTAACCTCCGCTACCCGCGGGGGCGCCGTGACTCGGTTGAAAAGCTGAAAGACCTCGCCGTAGTGACTCCGGCAGGACAGCAGATCCCGCTATCCGCCGTCGCAGATATCCGGGTTGAAGATGGCCCGCCAATGATAAAAAGTGAGAACGCCCGCCTGAATGGCTGGATCTTTGTCGATATCGAAGGTGTGGACCTGGGCACCTACGTGGCTGCTGCCAGGCAGGCGGTATCCGACCAGGTTGAACTACCCGCCGGCTACTCCCTGAACTGGTCAGGGCAGTACGAATACATGGAGCGGGCCAAGGAACGGCTGTCCATCGTGGTTCCGGTCACCCTGGTCACCATCATCCTGTTGCTGTTCCTTAATTTCCGCAACATGACCGAGGTGCTCATCATTATGGGTACGCTGCCCACGGCCCTGATCGGCGGCATCTGGTTGCTCTACTTACTGGGGTATCACATGTCAGTTGCGGTGGGTGTTGGTTTTATCGCGCTGGCGGGTGTTGCAGTTGAAATCGGCGTGGTCATGCTGGTTTACCTGAAGCAGGCCCTGGCCAGCGAAAAGTTGAAGGCGAGCAGGGAACAGCGGATGCTTAGTGCCAAGGATCTTGCGACTGCGGTGACGAATGGTGCGTTGATGCGAGTCCGGCCCATCATGATGACGGTGGCGTCAATTATTGCAGGCCTGCTGCCGATCATGCTGGGCAGTGGAACCGGGTCTGAAGTCATGCGGCGCATTGCAGCGCCCATGGTCGGCGGAATGATCAGCGCGACACTGCTCACGCTGGCGCTTATCCCGGCCGTGTTTCTGTTGTGGCAACGAAAGAATCTGATGTCCGGGCAATGACCCGAATCAAATGAGGAAATAGAAATGAAAACCATGAAAGTACTATTTGCTATCGTGTTGGCGGCCGGCATTGCAGGGCTCGTAACGGATTTATCTGCTCATGGCACCGGAACAGGCGATGCCCCGGAAGGAATGATCGTAACCCGGCACTTCAGCGGTATCTGGGACCAGGTTGATCAGGAAGCCCAGGGCATGGCGATCCAGGTTGTAGAGCAACTGGATGATTCACGAAAATCAGTGACCTACTGGTACACCTACGGCGCGGACCGGAAAACCGCCTGGTTCGTTGGGGTCGGTGATTTGATTGACAATCGCATTGATTTTGAGCTGTTTGAATCAACTGATGTCGGGTTCATGCAGGACGCTGATCCGGGCACCGATACGGTGGCAAGTATTGGATCCATGACCATTGCATTTGACAGCTGTGATAGCGGAGTCGTCACGTACGAGACCCAGAATGATCAAGTCGGAAGCGGTTCGTTCAGGATAGAACGGCTGCTAGAAATCATGAACACTCACTGCACCGGCGGAATTTCCGATGACATGCATGCCGACGGTATGTTTGGTAATCAAAATCTCAGACTCGGTCCTGCCAGAGAGGGAATCTCCGGCGTTGGTTTGGCCAGGTACGAAGACTACCCGGGGCACATGGAATTCGAGGTCGAAGTTGAAGGTTTGCAGGACGGCGAATATCACCTTTACACAGGAATGCAGCACCAGGGGGCTTTCGTGGTTCATGAAGGGCGGGGGGAAATTAAATTCTCCAGCCCGGCTGAGGACGGACACCGGTTGATGAACTTCGACCCCCGCGGCGAACAGATCGAGGTTCACGATGGTATGGGCCCAGTGCTCTCCTCGTTCGACGATATGTTGGAAGAGGATGATCATCGCCATCATGGTGACGATGATGGCTACGGCGGCGATGGTGACCACAACTACGACTGTGAATTCGGCTCCGGTTCCGGCCATGGTTCCGGTGGTGGAATGGGCGGCGGTATGGGCGGTGGCATGGACGACTGCGTCGAAGATGGTGATTTCATTGAAATCGAGGCAGACCTGTTAAATATGGGGGTTCTTTCTGGAGCCAAAGGCGAGGCTGAGTGGGAGATGAATGCTCACCGCGTGGAATTCTCAGTTGAAATTGAAGATGTGCCCGTTGGCTCATACGCCCTGTTGGTTGGCGGCGCCGAAGCTGGCGTTATCGAAGCATTCGAGATGCACGACGGTGATGTTTACGGCCGCATTAAGTTCAGGGACCCTGAAACCCTAGGCCGGGAACATCTTGATTTTGATCCCCGGGGGAAACTGATCGAAGTCACCCGGGGTGATGATGTGATACTCAATGTTGAGTTTCCAACGGAATAGGAAACGTTTTCGAGAACGGATGAGATCATGCGAGCCTGCCTGGGCTCCACATTCGTCGCGTGGAGCCGGGTCAAGTCGGATAATCACTACACGGTGGATGTCGTAACCGGGGCAACTATCGGTATAGTAAGCAGCTTGATCTTCACCAGACCCTACAAGGGGTTTGTTGTTACCCGTAGCATCCGAGATAACTTAAATGAAATACAGATTCCTGTCATGCCTGAGTTTTGTTCTGATTGCGTTTGTGTTCTCACAAGCAGTGGTTGCGGACACGGACCGGGAACAAGCGCTGGAAGCCAAGGTCCAGGAGTTGGAGAAGAAGCTCGAAGATGCCAACCAGACCATCGCCGAGTTGCAGGGGCAGTTGGGCGAGGGGGATGTGACAGAGCCAGAGCAACCGGCTGTGGATACTGAGCCGGATCCCCAGGTTGCTGACGCCCCCGTGAAACAGCCGACCGGAATGGCGCTCATGGTCAGTCGGCAAAACGATACCCGGACGCCAGCCTCGGTCAGTAACGTGGACTGGAAGGACCTGATGCTGGGCGGGGTAGAGGACGTGTCGCGTCTGCAATACCTCGTGCCGGGCCTGCGCTACGGGCAGACCGGCCACGATGTGCGCCTTGGCATGCGAGGTGCGCGCAGCAACAGTATCGGGCCGGAAACCTCGAATGTCGTAGGTATGTTTGAAGATGGCGTCTACGTCGCGACCAGCACAGAAGGGCAATGGTCCTTCATGGACGTTGAGCGGATCGACGTGCTGCGCGGCCCCCAGTTGACGAATTTTGGCCAGCATGCCTACGCCGGTGCCGTCAGCGTGATTTCCAACAAGCCTTCCTTTGACGGTTTCGGTGGTTACGCAGAGATGGAAAACGGCCTGCCGGACAAGACGCGCTGGCGTCTGACTTTCAATGCGCCGGCGACGGACACGCTGGCATTCCGCCTGGCCGGTGTGTCAGAGAGCCGTTCAGGCTGGATCAACAATGGCTACCTCGAGTCGGATTCAGACGACCTTAACGACCGCAAGGTCCAGTCCATCAGGGTCAGCATGCTCTGGCAGCCCCGTGATGATTTCAGCATCCTGTTCTGGAGCCGTTACCACGACGAGAACGGCACCACCTCAGGAATCTGGGGCTATCAGCAGACAGGAGCCTATATCGACGGTGAACTGAAGCCGGGCAACCGTTTCGCCGGTCCCGGGCAAACCGGCGATTACGGCCCGTGGGACGTCAATCGAAATTTCATTTCCTCCGCTTCGTATGAAAACTGGGTCAACACGCTGGACCTGGACTGGGACATGGGTTTTGCCGATTTGAAATGGCTGTTCAATTTCACCTCGTTCCATGGCAAGCAGATTTACGATAATGATTACAGCGACCTGGGTTTGCCGCGCACGAGCGCTTTTTCCGGCCGGAAAATCGATCAGTCCGGCTGGTCCAACGAGTTACGCATGACTTCACGTCCGGGTGAGCGCCTGAACTGGCTGGTGGGCCTTTATTTCTCTGATCGGAACTCGGACTGGGGATGGCTTGAATCGTTCCAGGGCGATGCCTCGCAACCCGGATGGGATGTCGATGGGGAATATTCCACTGACACCCAGGCGGTATTCGGGCAGCTGACCTACGATTTCAATGAGCGTTGGAGTTTGACCGGTGGCCTGCGCTGGAATGACCAGGGCAAGGAACTGAGAAGTGGTGAGAAAGACAGCTGGGACGACGTGTTGTGGAAAGCGGCGCTGCAGTACGATTTCTCTGAGCATTCCATGAGCTATTTCTCTGCTTCGACGGGTTACCGGGCCGGGGGCATCAACTCCGCGCCCGGTGTGAATCCTTTCTGGGAGCCCGAGAAGCTGACGGCCTATGAACTTGGCCTGAAAACCACGCTGGCTGATGGCAAAGTGCAGATGAACCTGGCGGGGTGGTACAACGATTTCAAAGACGTGCAGTCGCAGTCCTTCCTGGTGCAGCCGTATCCAGGTTCGCCCGAAGCGACCGAATACACGGGCAATGGCGGATCCATGGACGCCAAGGGCATCGAAGCGGAAATTGTCTGGAGGCCGATGCAGCAATGGCGCATCGCCAGTCAAATCGCTTATACCAACGCCCAGTTCGGAAACTACACCGCGGCCAACCTGGCGGGCCTGGGCGACATACCTGGACATACAGAAGGGGATTCCCTGCAGTACCGGGGCTGGCGCCCGGCCATGTCACCTGAGTGGGTCGTAGGCCTGCAAACCTCCTACACGTTCCAGTTCATGGATGCCGGAACGCTGACCCCTTACCTGCAAACCAGTTATGTCAGTGATTACTACGGCAATGACATCAACCTGGCGGGTGTCCGGCAGGGCTCGCACACAAAGACGGACTTCCGCATCATCTGGGCCTCGCCATTGCAGCATTTTGAGTTGCAGTTCTACTATCTCAATGGCGAAGACGAAGCACAGCTGAACTGGGCCAGGGTTTATAACCCCGCAGCACGTCCGGACATAGCGACGCTGCAGGCCGACTGGTCCAATCCGAATACCTACGGCATCATTTTCAACTATTCGTTCTGATCGCCGGCGAGGGTCGTGACTTCTGCCACTGTCGCAGAAGGCACCACTGTGGCAGCATCGGATTCAATTGCCGGAAACTCAGATGAACAAGCTCATTCTCTGTGCTCTGTTCCTTTCAACAAATCTTGCAGCGCAATCTTTCGAAGACCTGGACGAGGCCATTGAGCAAGGCAGCTTTGGCCAGCTTAATTCAGTCATAGTCTCCCGCCACGATAAAATCATTTACGAGGGCTATTTTCGAGGCACCGCGGCGGAAGATCTGCAGCAGGTCCAGTCTGTCACCAAGAGTGTGGGTGCAACCCTGGTCGGCATTGCCCATCGCCAGGGAAAACTGGCGCTTGATCAGAACCTCGGTCATTTCTTCTCAGGTTTGTACGACCTGTCCCAGGATGGCATGCAGAACAAAACCAACATAACCGTGCAGCAAATACTGCAGCAGCGTCATGGAATCGCGTGGGACGAAGAACAGTACGATTACCGCGACCCACGCAATCCGGTGGGTCAGATGATCACTTCCGATGACTGGTACCGGTATGTGCTGACACGCCCGATGGCTGCAGTTCCTGGTAGCCAGTTTGCCTACAGCAGCGGCGCATCGACCCTGATGAGCAGAATGATCCGTGTGGCCAGCGGTTTGAGTCCAGAGGCATTCGCCCTGCAGGAATTGTTTCAGCCGCTGGGAATCGGGAATGTTCACTGGGAGATTTACAGCGAAGAAGGCATGGGCCATGGAATCACGGACTGGCCGAACCCCGATGAAGACGTCAGCCTGGGGTTTTCGCTCTGGCTGACCGCGCGGGACATGGTCAAAATAGGTGAACTGTATCTCAACGATGGCATGTACAAGGGTCAACAGATTCTTGATCCGTCCTGGGTGAGCGCCTCGTGGATACCCTACAGCAACTCCGGAAATTCCAGCTATTTTCCCGAGCCGGGCTGGGGCCACGGCTACCAGTGGTGGATAGCGCAGTTACCTGATACCCGGGGTCGGCTATGGCCGATTTACTTTGCCTCGGGTTGGGGTAGCCAGGTCATTTTCGTTGTTCCGGACCTGGACCTGGTCGTGGTCACGACCGCAGACAATCATGATTACAATGGTCCGAACGTTGATGCCTTGCTGGTGATGATTGTATCGGAAATGGATCCTGCGCTCGATTCCCGTTTCAACGGCTCCTGGTACGATCCTGCGACGGATGGGCAGGGGTTTTCCATGGAAGTTCTCGAACAGCAGGGAGTAGTGGTCAGTTACTGGTATACCTACACCCAGACCGGCGCACTGAGGTGGTTTGTGTTATCAGGAGAGATTGTCAACGGCATCGGTGAAGTGAAGATATATGAGTCCAGTGGCGGGGTGTTTTTACAAAATGATTCGACGTCGCTGACACAGTGGGGCAGTGGGCGCTTTACCGCCATCGACTGTCAGCATATTGAGCTTGCATTCATATCGGACGAGGTTTCAACGACACTGAACCTGACCCGGCTCACCGGGTCCTGCCAGGCTCATTGACTCGCGATACCGATCAGTTCATCGGTCACGACTGCTTTTCTCCAGCCGAGAAAGCGTTCCGGAATGGGCGCATCCGCCTCCAGCGCCCTGATCAGCTTTTCCAATTCCCTGCGCGAGGCCAAAAGCGCGGGATCGACGCCCAGTTTTGCCGAGCGTTCGGTCACAACGCCGCGCATTTGCTTTAGTTGGGCCCGTTGTTCTTCATCGAGTTGAGCGAATTTTTCAACCGGAGTGTCGTCGGCAAGGGCTTCCTCAACCAGGCTCAGCAAGGTGTCTGCATAGCGTGACATGACTACCGGGTGAATGCCTTCCACGTCCTGCAGTCCTGCTTTGGTCGTCGGTTTGGACCGTGACATTTGCAGGAGTGTAGCGTCCGGGATAACAAAGCCCCTGGCCCGGTTCCTGGCGATGGCGACTTCCTCTCGCCAGCGCGCCAGGTATTTGAGCACCTGCAGCGTCTGGTCATCCATCCGCCCGATACCGGCAAATCGCTGATAAACAATTTCCGGATCGATGGAATTTCGTGCGTTCCGCTGCATCCTGGCGACATCTTCTTCCAGCCACGACCATCGTCCGGACTCATCCAGCTGATCACGCAGCGTTTTGTACATCTCGGGCAACAGCACCACGTCCATGGCGGCATAGCGGAGCTGATGCCTCGTCAACGGACGTTTGAGCCAGTTCGAGCGGGTCTGGTCTTTGTCGATTTCCACGTCGAACAGCCACTTCAGTGCATGGTGATAACCCAGTTGTAACGACTGGCCCAACATGGCACAGGCGATCTGGGTATCGACCAGTGGTTCCGGGGCTGCGCCAACGGCATTCAGCAGCACTTCAAGATCCTCCGAACCGCTGTGCAGAAGTTTCAGGATTCCGGGGTTTTCCATCAAGCGGGCTAACGGATCATACGTTTGAAACTTTAGAGGGTCGAAAAGCCACGCGGTTTGTCCATCGGACACCTGGACAAGCCCGAGATCAGCGCGATAAGTCCGCTCCCTGACAAACTCGGTGTCGATTCCCAGGATTGTGCTTTTATTCCAGCTTTGCTCCGCTTGTTCCAGTTGTGTAACAGTTTCGAGCAGGATAGGATGCTCGGCGGATTCTATGGCTTTTTTGATTGTTATTTTTGACATCTGCTTTGATATTCGGGATTCTGTTTTGTAAATGCTACAGGCAAGGGATTGGTTATGCATGCTTCTTCTGGTTGCGGGCTCGCTGCCAGGCGGGTTTTTGTATGCCCAGAATAGTGAAGCGACTCTCCCTGACCGCACGTATGAGCGCCTTGGCGACGGTACTCAATCCGAGGAATACGAACTCGATCTGAATGTTCCGACACGGGAGCAGGAGCCACCTGAAAAATCTCCTGAAGACCTGCAACGACAGCAGCAACAGGCTGTTTCAAATCAATTGTCGGCAGCCCGCAAAGCCATGCAGGAAGGCCGAATTGATCAGCCGCCCAATGATTGTGCCTGGTCCCATTATCGGGCAGCTCTTGACCTTGATCCGCAAAATGAAGAGGCGCAGCAGGGATTGCGGGATGTGCAAACAGCAATGATTGCTCATGCATTGATCATCGCCAAAGAGCTCGACTTTGAAACCGCAGAGCGCACCCTGGAGGACGCATCCATGGTGTTGGAGAATCCTGCAGCGATTGAAGATGCCCGCGAAGAAATGGCTGTATTCCGGGAAGGCTTCATCGAAAACCTGGAAGTCCAGGCGGTCAACGCGATGGATTCTGGTGATTTTGCCAGGGCCGAGCGGCAATTGATCGAACTCATTGCGATGGGCGGGGCGGACACGACCGTCAGCCAGTTAAGGCGAAGGCTGGAAGAAGCAAAGGTCTATGGGGGTTTCAAGCCCGGACAGATCATCCGTGATCACTTCATTAACCAGGGTTACTGGACACCTGAATCAGTCATTGTTCTGGCCGGAAGCTTTCAGATGGGTTCCTCGGCTTATGAGGAAGGGCGGGTGGATAACGAGGGTCCCCGTCACCGTGTGACATTTCGTCGCGGATTTGCCATCGGCAAGACGGAGCTAACCGTCAAGCAGTTCCGGCAATTCGTGAACAAGACCGGTTATAAAACGGATGCCGAAAAGCATGGTTTTTCGACGGTCTACAATCACCATTCCGGCCGGCTGACCAACCGTGACGATGTAAACTGGGAAATGAACTATGAGGGGCAGAAGGCCGACGATGATGACCCGGTGGTTCATGTTTCCTGGAATGACGCGACTGCCTATGTTCAGTGGCTGGCTCGAGGCACCGGCAAAGCCTATCGTCTGCCGACTGAAGCTGAATTTGAGTATGCTGTTCGCGGGGGACGAAGTACGCGTTACTGGTGGGGGGATGGGGCACCGTCCAGCGTGGTTGAAAACCTGACCGGCGAGCATGATATTTCCCGCGGCAGGAGACAATGGTCGACCTTTTTCGAAGGTTACGAGGACAGGCACTGGGGACCGGCTCCGGTGGCTTCTTTCGGCGCCAATCCATTCGGCCTGCATGACATTGCGGGAAACGTCGGTGAATGGGTCCGTGACTGCTGGCACGACACCTACCTGAGGGCTCCTGCTGACGGTTCAGCCTGGCTGAATCCCGGCTGTAAACTTCGCATCATCCGGGGTGGATTCTGGGCCAGTTCTCCCGACCAGGCCCGGTCTGCCTTTCGACTTTCCGCCAAACCCGACCGGCGCGATGCCAGGGTCGGTTTCAGGATCGCTCGAGATCTCTAGGTCTTTTTTCCATCAGTCCGGTTTCACGTCGCCCATGCCCAGCGTGGCATTGAGAATCTGCGCCAGGCGGTTGGAAGCCTTCTGCCATTGCTGGCGGATGATCGACCAGGTCTGATCTGCAAAATTCTGATCAATGACCCGGCCGGGGGGGTAGGCTGAGTGGCATACCAGTGCGTGTGACTCATCCGTCCAGGACACCACGTCTGCCGGGCTCCACAAGGCTGGTGGAGTGGACCAGCGGGGATCGCTCAAGGGCTTGACCCACCGGGCGTTGCGGTCCAGGCGTTCCTGGATGACGACCCGGTCCCAGAATTGGTGGAGATTGTTCTCCTCCCCCCGGTATTCGACTTCCACACTGTTACCACCCAGGTCATCCTTGTAGCCAGCGTGCAGAGGCTGATGGAGATCGCCGACCAGGTGGCACAGCCACGCGAAAGCCTGCCAGCGGCGCTCAGCCGGCAGATTTTCCCGTGTGAGTTCATTGGCATACCTGAAGATGGCGGCCGTCACACACATGCCGTCTCCACAATCCCGTTGCCGGTCATAATGGTCGACATTACGCGGGATGTTCACATAGTGTTGGGGCGCGCTCCATTCCCATTGAGCCGATTCGCGGACGACGTCCGGCCAGTTGCAGGCTTCACTGACTTTCGCTTCTGTATTGCCTCCCAGGATTTCCACGACGGCAAACAGCGCTTCGGGGTCCAACTGGGACAAGGCCTCTGTGCCCACAATTCGGTGCCCGTCTTCTCCCCAGGCTTTCGCTTCACCCGTTGCAATCAACAGGGCGCAACCTGATAAAAGAAGTATAAATATCTTTAATCTCATCCAGATAGAAAGGGTTTGTGAGTAATAAATCGAAGTATGCATTATACTGGGGCAAATTGCAGGCTATGGGTTGGACTCAAGGTAAGTCTCATGAACAGAAACGGATTGCCGGGAAGAAAGATGCTCATGTTTATGGGGCTGGCACTGGTTATTCTGGGTGCACTGCTACTGGTGTCGCCCGCAGCAGTCGGCAGTGCCGTCGTGCGGCTGGTGGCTTTTGTGCTGGTGGTGACGGGCATCGTACAGCTGGTTCAGGGGCTCAGGGGCGGTACAGGAGTCCACACGATTGTTTCCTCCGTGCTTGGGCTTGCCGTTGCTGGCCTGGGAGTGGCGGTGTGGTTTAACCCAATGCTCGGTTCGGGCTTTCTCACCGCTTTGTTGATGATTTTCTTCGTGGTGAACGGCTTGTGGAAAATATCTACGGGCATTCGCTACCGGCAGTTGAATGGCTGGTCATGGTTTTTGCTGAGTGGCCTGGTTTCACTTGTTTTTGTCTATTTCCTGTGGGCCCAATGGCCCCTCGCAGGCGCCTGGGCCGTCGGTGTGCTGGTTGGCCTGGATCTTTTGTTGACGGGACTGTCAATGATAGTTGTCGCAGCAGCGATGAAAAAAATCCGGTCATCGGACTATTTCGATACGATCAACCTCTGAAAATCGCTCAGAGGCACTCGGCGTCTTCAATATCGCTGAACAGTTCGCAGTCAACGTACAGTTTGTGACTGTCCGTTTTCTTGTCATATTGCCAGTAAGCCGTTTTACTCCCGCTTTGTTCACGTGACATCGGGAATGTCGACGGCGCGTTTTCAGCCCAGAAAAGCACTTGGCATTTCACACCTGGCTTGCAGATATCCTCGATCGCCCTACGGTAAGTTTCAACATCGCTGGCCTTGCCTTCATCGAGCTGGACAAAGTGCATGATGTTCTGCGAATTTTTAAGCGTATACCCGTCACCGGCCTGGGTTGCACTTGCCAGGGCGATTCCGGCCAGGGTCACGAGTGCAAATATAAAAATACGTTTTTCCATCATTTGTATCCCTGTGTTTGTCTGAAGATATTGTAATACCAAAGCTGGATCCGATCACGGTAGTGGGCGAATCTATTGCAGAGGTACGATTCCTACCGGAATCTCATCAAACTCGACAGGCGGGTTTTCATCCCAGAGCCCCTGGTTGTATTTCATGATGATCATTCCGGCAGAAGTTGATTTCAGGGATTGTTTGCGCTTTTGAGACAGGATGTTAATCCCGGCACCGGAGCCCTCGGCCATCTGGATGGTCAGGCCCTTGATTTTGGGGGCAGTTTGCCCATTCATGCCGGCCAGTGCAGCCATGGCTTCCTCGAACTGCGGAACCAGCGCCATCAACGCCTGGTAAGTCGTGCTTGTACTTGTCAGTTGCCGCGCCTTGAAGCCAATGATCAATTGCAGTGTGCCTTTAGGCTGATTGCTGATCATGTTCAGGTTTGCCCATTCCGGCTGGTCTGGAAACTCGATCACACCATTGCCGTCCGGGTTGAAGCTTTGCCAGCCGTCCCCAACTTTTATTTTGAATACAATGGCTTCAGGCGCCACTTGCGGATCGGTTGAAAGGATAATGATGCTGGGGGTGATCAATTCCAGGTGTTGAAGAGATTTGAACAGTTCCAGGTAACCGCTGACCATGGAATAGGGCAGCCGGGCTTTTTCCTGGGACATGGCGGTCGCCGGGAAAACCGAGAGCACCATCGCCAGCAGGAAAAATTGCAGTAGTTTGAGCGACATGGATCTATTGTGCCACAGAAGGTTTGAAAGGCTGATACCCGCTGGCGGGGAACATACGTTCAAGAAGAGGGCCGATGAGCAATCTGCAAGTAATACTCCTCCGGTAATTTCAGTTCCCTGACCAGTTCTGCAAAACGGGGATTGCCCCGCAGCGTATCGAAGTCCGGTCCATCCAGGAACATCATCCACATTTCATGTCGGGCACGGGATTCATAGAGATACTGCATAGCCCTTTCCTGTTCGCCAACCGTTGCATAGATTGCGGCCAGCAAGCCAATCCATAACGGTTCCCCTGGATGGAAGCGCTGTTCGCTCCAGGTCTCGGCGATTTCCAGTGCCTTTTCATGCTCTCCCAGCGTTGCGATGGCAGCGGCGAAGTAAAGCTGCGTATGGGCATCTTGCGGAGCCGCCGCCTCAACCCTGGCAAGCTGGTTTCGGGCTTCTTCGTATCGGCCATCGTGTGCGAGCAGCAATGCATATCTCGATCGAACCATGGGATTCCAGCCATATTTTTCCCCCTCTTCCCGAACCAACCCGGCGGCGGCGCCGAAATCCCGTTTTCGGGTCAGCAAGGCGTCGAGACCCACACGGGGCCAATAAGCCAGCGGGTCGAGATTGACTGCAATACGCGCAGCCTCCAGCCCTTCCTCAATTCTGCCAAGTACACCATGCACAAAGCCCAGGCTGTGATATCCGGCCCACTCTCCAGGCGCCAGTTCAATCGCTTTGCGAAAGTTGCGTTCCGCTGCCTGCCAGGCGTAGTTGCCGACAAATTCCGCCCAGCCCAGCGCCCAGTACGCTTCGAAGAGCTCGTTGTCGAGTTCAATCGCTTTATTTGCCAGTTGTTCCGCACGGTCATAGGCCTCGCTGGCGGGCCCAAACTGGTAATTGCCGACGATGATCCAGTTAACCGCGAAACGCGCATACGCTCGACCAAACTGCGGATCCAGTTCGATAGCCCGTTTCAGGTGTTTCTCGGCATCGGCAACGCCTTCCCTGGTCGGAAATCTGAGTTGGTGCGGAATAGCCTGCAGAAATTCATCATAGGCTTCCATGTTTTCCGTCCAGCGGCGGTTTACCAGTTGCCTTTCCCGGCCAGCCAGTTCGATTTCCAGGCTCCGGACAACCGCCTGGGCCACATCCTGTTGTACGTCAAACAATCTGTCGCGGGTGTAATTGTAGGATTCGCTCCAAAGCGTGTAACCGCTTTCGGCATCTATCAGGCGGGCGGCCACTCTTAAACGGGAGTCATCTCCGGAAACATCACACTCCAGCACATGCCGAACCTTGAGTGATACGGCAATTTCCTCGATGGACACCTGGCTTCCCCTGAAGGAAAAAGATGACCTGTGGCTGGGTATTCGCAGACCACTGACAGTCGCCAACCGTGTGATCAATTCGGAGGCCAGGCCGTCAGCGAAGTAAGCCTGGTTTTCATCTTTGCTGAGATTCATGCAGGGTAATACAGCAACGGAATTGGCCGGCAAAGGTTCAGGCCGGAAGTATCGTGCGGCAGGCTCAGCGATGGGTTCAGCAGTCGGGTTCCGGTCCCGCACATACCAGACACTCTGCGCGCCGAGGCTGAGCAGGGCTACAAGCAAAATCAGTTCAATCACGCCGACTTTCTGGCGACCGCGCTCGCCGTGATACCAGGCGAGCACGATGGTGATCAGCAGGCCGAACAGCAACAGGATGGTGGCGGCCTGGCGGATCCACACCGGCCAGAAAAACTGTTCCGCCACGAGGTCGAACACTTCCAGTGTCAGCCACGCAGTCGCCGCATAGGCAATAGCCCATTGGAAGATCTTGCGTTGTCTGAGCCGTTGCAGAAAGGGCAGCATGTCCGTGCCTTAAGCGCTGGGCAGAGTTTGATTCTAGCAAAACCTTTTGCCGGCCAGATGACGTAGGTCGCAGCAACCTGCTGCTTTGATCGCTTCAGTGCGTGTCAAAAAAGTCCAGAATCAGTTTCCAGGACCATGACAGATCGTAGGTGTGCCCCATCCGCACACGACAGTCCAGCACCCTGGGAAGGCCCGCATCGGAAGTGCAGAACGTCCTGCAATCGGCCTGCTTATAACCCACCTCAACGCGTGTTGCTGCTCCGGATGCATCACACCCATGGGCTTCTGCCCAGACCCTGATTATCGCCGTGGCGCCGGTGTAATAATAACGATCGCTGCCGTTGGATGTGGTGGTGTACGAATCATCGTCCCACGCGCCGGGAGGCACCACGTTGTCCAGCATTCCGGTGATCAGTAAAACAGGCAGATCAACGTCTTTGCCCGGTCCGGCAAGATATCCTCTATGAGGCAGCCCAATGATCGGAGCGATGGCCCTGAAGAGGGGCGCGCTTTTCGAATTCTGGCCCAGTTCCCAGGTATACATGCCGCCGTTCGAACCACCGCTGGCAAAAATTCGATCTTCATCGACGCATAGATTGCTTTTTAAGTTCTCGATCAGCGCTACCGCGAAGTCGACATCATCGGCCTGGCATTGTGTCCAGGAGCACGTATTTTTCTTGATCCCGGCGCAGGATTCGTAGGAGTAATCCCGGGTGGTCTCGAGGTCGCAGATCTCTTTGGAGTCACCATCAATGCCCGTGGTGGAGCCACTGAATGACCAGGAATTGTTGGCATGGTCGGGGTCACCTGATCCGAGGCCTCTCGGCGCTACTACGATGTAGCCGCGCTGATCTGCTTCCAGCCCTACTGTGCTGTCACTCAAAAATTCATCTTCGTTGCCGCCCCAGCCGTGGAACAGCGTGATCAGTGGCGCCGCAGTTTTTCCGTCGTAACCCCCCGGGACGTGGACCCGGTAAGTTCGGGTCAGGCCACCATGCTCCATCGTGTACGTGCCGCTCTTGAAAGTGGCGCCGCCACACCCCTCAGTTCGATCCGCGGCTGATGCAAGTTGTGGCAGAAATACCAGGCCAGTGGCCAGGCTGGTCTTTAAAATTTTCGAAATTTTCATAGTTGCAAAGAATATCATTGATAAGACTTGGGGCATGTAACTATGATTTACCCTGTGATCAAATACCTCATCCCATACCAGGAACATACGAGCAATGTCTGAAAAAGCACTCCCTGAACATGCAAGAGTCGTTGTCATTGGCGGCGGAATCATCGGCTGCTCGGTGGCTTACCACCTCGCGGAAATGGGCTGTGAAGAAGTAGTGCTGCTCGAAAGGGATCAACTGACTTCGGGAACTACCTGGCATGCGGCGGGCCTGATGACGACCTATGGCTCCGGATCTGAAACCCTGCTGGGAATCCGGCGGCACTCAATGGAGGTATACAAGCGCCTTGAAGAAGAGACCGGTCAGCAAACCGGATTCAAGGGTGTTGGTTTCATTGAATTAGCGGCTGATGAGGACCGATTGGAGGAATACCGCCGCATCACGGCTTTCAACCGTCTGCACGGAACTGAAATTCACGAGCTTTCGCCTTCCGAGGTGAAAGCCCTGTTCCCGTATGCGGAAACAGACAACATCTGTGCCGGCTTCTACGCGGAGCACGATGGCCGCATCAACCCGGTGGACGTGACCATGGCACTGGCCAAGGGCGCACGTATGAAAGGCGTGAACATTTTCCAGAACACCGCTGTACGCGGCGTGCTGACCCGTAATGGCGCCGTAACCGGCGTCCGTACCGATAAAGGGGAGATCCGCTCGGAATTTGTCGTCAATTGCGCCGGCATGTGGGCCAGGCAATTGGGTGAGCAATCCGGAGTGGTCATCCCCAACCAGGCTGCCGAACACTACTACCTGATCACCGAACCTATCGATGGTATGCCGTCCGATTTGCCGGTGCTCGAAGATCCATCGGTCCATGCCTATTTCCGCGAAGAAACCGGCGGCATGATGGTGGGCTTATTCGAGCCGGAATGCGCACCCTGGAAAGTGGACGGCATTCCCGATGACTTTTCTTTTGGTGAGTTGCCACCCGACTGGGACCGGTTGACGCCCTTTCTCGAAAAGGCGATGGAGCGGGTTCCGATCACGATGGATACCGGCATCCGAAAATTTTTCTGTGGGCCGGAAAGCTTTACGCCCGACCTGGCGCCGGTGATTGGTGAAGCGCCTGAACTGCGTAATTATTTCGTCGCCGCCGGCCTGAACTCGGTGGGCATCATCACGGGCGGCGGTTACGGTCGCGTGCTGGCGCACTGGATTTTGAACGGCCGTCCCGATGTGGATGTGACCGGCATCAACATAGACCGCTTCCACCCTTACCAGTGCAACCCGGAATACCGGCGCCAACGTGCGCTCGAATCCCTGGGGCTGGTCTATGCCTGCCACTATCCCGACCGCTCACCGCAAACTGCCCGCGGCGCCCGCAAGTCACCTTTCCATGAACGACTGGAGGCGCAGCGTGCGCACTTCAGGGATGTCAGCGGCTGGGAATCACCGGGCTGGTATGCGCCGGAAGGACACGAGCCTGTGGCGGACCGCCTCACCTGGGGCCGCGCAAACTGGTTCCCGTGGTGGGAGGCTGAACACAAAGCCTGCAGGGAAGGCGTCATCGCGATGGACATGTCCTTCATGGGTAAATTCCTGGTGCAGGGCAGGGATGCGGGCACTTTCCTGAACTACATTTCGGCCAATGATGTGAATGGAGGTTGCGGGAAAATCACCTATACCCAGTGGCTGAACGAAGACGGCAGGCTGGAAGCGGACCTCACTGTCATCAAGATCGATGAAGAAAAATTCATGGTGGTTACTTCAGATATTGCACACCGCCACACTGAGACCTGGATGAGGCGACATATCCGCGATGGTGAACATGTGTTCATCACCGACGTTACATCAGCATACGGGCAGCTGAACATCCAGGGTCCGAAATCCCGCGAGTTGTTGCAATCGATTACCAGCGCTGACTTGTCCAACGAGGCGTTCCCATTTCGTACTGCCCGCGAAATCGACATCGGACTTGCTCGAGTCATGTGTGTCCGGATTACGTATGTCGGTGAACTGGGCTATGAGCTGAACATCCCTTCTGAACAGGCGCTTCATGTGTATGACCGGATCGTTGAGGCGGGGAAGCAATTTGGCCTTAAACACGCTGGTCTCAAATCCCTGGCCAGCTTGCGGCTGGAAAAAGGCTACCGCGATTACGGCCACGATATCGACAATATGGACGATCCGTACTCCGTTGGGCTCGGCTTCGCCATCAAGCTGGATAAGGAGGACGATTTCATCGGCAAGCAGGCCTGTATTGAGCTTAAGGCTGACCCATCCTTCAAGCACCGGCTGGTGCAGATTTTCCTGGAAGACCCGGAGCCGCAGCTGATTCATGCGGAAATTGTTCTGCGCAATGGCAAGCCCGTCGGCGAAGTGCGGGCGGGGTCCTATGGTCATACGCTGGGCGGCGCCGTCGGGCTGGCCATGGTATCGGGTGACCCGGTCGACAAGGCCTACCTGGAACAAGGTAAATGGGAAGTTGATATCGCGGGAAGAGTCTATCCTGCAAGGGTATCACTGAGACCTCTTTATGATCCGGGCATGGAAAAGATCAAAGCCTGAGCCAACCGATATGAAAAAATATTTTCTTTTGGCATTGTCGCTGTTGCTGTCTGTTTCTGAAGTGTTGGCAGTAGAGTCCGGGCCGTTGCAGGACACAAGCATCGGTAACGAAACCCGCTACACGTTCGTATTGGTCCACGGTGCATCGGGTGGGGGCTGGGACTGGCGAACGATGGATGATCTCCTGACCTCCGATGGCCACACCGTCTATCGGCCTACCTTGACGGGGCTGGGTGAAAGGGCGCACCTGTCCAGCCCTGATATCGATCTTTCAACGCATGTTTTGGATATTATAAATATCATTCTTTTCGAGGGCTTACAGGATATAGTTCTGGTTGGACATAGTTATGGGGGCATGGTCATTACGGGGGTGATGGACGCCGTACCGGAACGGATAAAGCACGCCATATTCCTCGACGCTGCGGTGCCCGGCGATGGCATGTCGGCCCAGGACGTTTGGGGTGAAAAGCCAGCCTGGTTTGGCGTTGAGAACGGCATGATGTATTTCAACTGGCTTGATCCTGATGCACCCTTGCCCCGGGACGTGCCACAGTCTCTCAAAACGTATACGGAGCCCGTTTCCTTCAACAACCCGGCCGCGGTACTCCTGCCTGCAACCTATATCGCCTTTGTCGCGCCCGGGCAGGCTGCAGAACGAAGATCCTCAGACTCATCCTGGCTGCGTGCAGAGGAACGCGATTGGGTTATTCGAACACTGGACAGTGGCCATAATGCACAGCGCTCACACCCGCAGGAACTGGCCGCGATGCTGGAGGCTGCGCCGGATGATAAGAACCACAAGGTATCACCCTGAATTCAACTTAAGCCCCCAACCGCCCTCCAGGCCTGGTCAATGGCGACGTGTGTGTAGGCGTTCGCGCCGGCGTCCGAGTTGGCAATAACGATGTTGCCGAAACGCTGGCGGGCTATTTCGTGCGGAGCCTGGCCTGGCGGCCATTCCGGATCCCACAGGTCCAGGTAATCGTAAGAGTAGCCATGCGGCCAGCGGTTGACGGTAATGGCCAGTATGTCCTTCTGAACATCGAAACCGGCCGGGCTGAGCATGCCGTCAAGAACGGTGCGCACTTCACGCTCGAAATCTTCCAGCGTCATGGCCAGAAGCATGGCGCGAGAGGCGCGGTGCTGCTCTTTTACCGTTACGCTCGAATCCGGCGGGGCGACCGAACCCCAGAACATAATGGGCACCGGGCCCTCATCTTCCCAGTCGTTTCGATAACCGCCCGTGTTTACGCCTTTTGCTTGCCAGACCGCACCGTGCAGTCGGCCGGGGCAATAAGCGCCTGAAATGCCCAGCTTGTCGAAAGCATCGCTGTTTCTGAGCAGTACATTCGTGAGGATCAGCGGTCGTTTCACCTGGTACTCCTGCGCTTCTTTCTGTTTTGCAGGCATGTCCGGACACAGGTGAGGGATGATCACGTGGTAGCAGGCCATCACCGTGTGCCGGGACTTCACTCGCCGGAGCTGGCCGTCGTTCATGTAGGTCACGCGGGTCGCGCCGTCGTAGTTGGCGGCGTTAACGACGGTCGAATTAAGACGCAGCCTGACGGGATGGCCGGCATCGTCAAGCTGAGAGTAATCAAACTTCGCCATGGCGATGTTGCCGGCGTTGCTGCCGGGCGCCACCGTGGGAATAAGTGAATGAACCAGTAAGCGGGCAATCGATGCATTGCCGTCCGGAAACATCGCCACGTTGCCGCCGGCGTTATCTTCGCCGCTGCCGCTCAATTCGGGGCTGCCGAGCAGGTGCATGAGCGGCAGGCCGGCGCCGACACACTCGGCAGCCGAGAGGCTGTCCGCGCCTACGCCCCAGTAGCCATGGGTTGTCTTGATGAACAGGTCGGCGGCTTCGTCAGTCAGCCCACCATATTTTTTGACAAATTCGGTGTAGCTGATACTACTGAGAATGTCTTTCACTTCGGCTTCGGATTTGCCTTCGAAGACATTCTCCCGGCGCATATAAAAAGACTTGAGCGATGCCCGTGATGCTTCGCTGACCGGGAAGCGGTCGATCATGTCGCCCCAGTCGTCGCTTCGGCCGGCACGGAAACTGAAGCCGTGAACCAGCTCATCACGGCCGAAGCTTTCGGTGTCGAAAAATGTGCAAGGGCTGCCTTTCGGTCCGTTGCCATACTCAAAATCGTAACCTTCCAGCAGTGTGTCGATATCGACTCCGAGTTCTTCCAGCAGCTCATTGACGGTATCGCTGAACATGGGAAATTCCAGGTTCATGGTGCCGCCCCAGGAAAGGCGCATCTGCCCGCCCTGGTGGAATTCATTGCGCTTGGCGTGACCACCGAAATCGTCATGGTTCTCGAGGATCAGGATGCGGGAGTCTGTACCGAACCGCTTGCGGTAGTAGTACGCTGCAGCCAGGCCGCTGATACCTCCGCCTACGACGACCAGGTCGTAGTCTTCGTCCAGATCCGTAGGTTCCGGAAATTTTCTGCCTTCCCGGGCCAGCGCATGGGCGGTCTCGAACGCGCCGGGGTGGGAACCGCGCATTCCGGTTAATACGGGCGGGTAATACTTTGAGTGTGCTGCCAGGTTGTTGCCGATCTCGTTCGCCAGCAACCCTGTGTTCAGGGTCAGGCCCAGCGATGCAAGGGACACGTCGTGAATGAAATCCCGTCGCGAAATCTCCTGGTCCATTCCCAATTGGCGGTCAGTCTTTTTCATGTACTAAGCTCTGGAAGGCCTGAATCAGGCTAAGTTACAGGACCTGGCCTAAAAAAACGACCGGGTTGAGTACTTTGAACGGTCGGTTTTCATTCTATGTGCAAATCAGTTCTTTCTGGATTCGGCGTTGTCCTGAAGGCAGAATAGTTCGCCATACCCATAACAAGAAGAACGCAGATGGCTTCCAGAGAGCAATTCAGTTCCAGGATCGGTTTCGTTTTCGCGGCAACAGGCTCGGCAGTCGGCCTGGGAAACGTCTGGGGGTTTCCGACGCACACGGCGAGCAACGGCGGCGGTGCGTTTGTGCTGGTCTACCTGGTCATGGCTTTTTGCCTGGCCTACCCGGCGCTGATGGCGGAGTTGATTATCGGCCGCTATGCCCAGTCCAATGCGGTTACGGCTCTGCGCAAAATTTCGACGGGCCCCATCAGTCACGCCCTGGCCGGCCTGGTGGGGTACGGCGGCATTCTGGCCGTCAGTCTCATCCTGGGTTTCTACGCGATCGTTGCCGGCTGGATGCTGGCCTACCTGCTGGCTTCGTTCGCCGACGTGCTTGGATGGCGCGAAGCCTCTGCCTGGCTGACGGATTTTGATATCTACCGCAACTGGCTGTTCCTGGGTGTCTTCATCCTGGCCACTGTTGCCATCGTCGCCAGGGGGGTGACCGATGGCATTGAACGCTGGTCGACCCGCCTGATGCCGGTACTGGTCATTCTCCTGGTCTTGCTGATCGCATACGTGCTGATGCAACCGGCCGCGATGGAAGGCCTGCAAATGTACCTGGTGCCGGACTTTTCCCACATCAGCCCGTCGCTGGTGGTGAACGCCATGGGGCAGGCTTTCTTTTCCATGTCGCTGGGCGTGGGGGGGATGCTGATTTATGGTTCGTACCTCAGCAAACAGGCCAACCTGCCGAGAATGGGCATGGTCGTGACCCTGATCGACGTTGGCATTGCGTTCCTGGCCGGTCTGCTGATCATCCCGGCGATCTTCGTCGCCCAGCACTACGGTGCGACTATTTATACCGGCGCCGGCGAACTGCTTTCCGGTCCGGACCTGATTTTCCGGGTGCTGCCGGTGCTGTTCGAATCGATGGGGACGGTCGGCCCGCTCGTGGCTCTCGCGTTTTTCGTGCTGATGGTCATTGCCTCGATCACTTCTTCCATCGCCATGCTCGAGCCCTCGGTTTCGCTGATTTCAGAAGAAACCTCCATGTCACGCAGCCGGGCGACCTGGCTGATCGGCGGCGCCATCGCCATCCTGTCCGCTGTGATCGCCGCCTGGTTCGACGTGCTGTTCGGCCTGGCGGTAACGATTACCACCAAGTACAGTCAACCCCTGCTCGGGATGATGTTTTGCATTTTTGCGGGCTGGATCTGGCACCGGAACGAGGTGCTGAAGGAATTGCGGCAGGGCAATGAGGGAGTCGAAAACACCCTGTTCTGGAGAATCTGGCCGTTCTACATCAAGTATTTCTGCCCGGTGCTTATTTTCGCCACCTTTGTGCAGAAATTGTTCGAATAAAAGAGTGTGCCATCACCATCGCCCGGTTCCGCGTGTGATCTGTGCTACGGTAATCGCGGCCAGAATCCGCCACCTTCACAATACAAGGAACGAATAACATGCCAAACCGAGTAATCCCATTGGCGCTGCTCGCCGCCGTTACCATAATGACAGCAGGTTGCAGCAATGAATCCGAGCAATCGCCGAAAGTGGCGACTGAGAGTCAACCGGTAACGGAGAGTCAACCGGCCGAACTCACTCGTCGGTTCGACTGGTACATGGAAAAGGTCACGCCGGCAGGGCGCACCACGTTGACCCGCAGCGCGGATGACCGGGTGGCTAACGAATCATTCGTTCATTGGAATAACCGCGAATACACGCTCAATTCAACCCTGCAACTGGACGAGAACGGCATGGTGGTGGAGCAAACCATTACCGGCATCTCGCCATTCGGTGCGCCCATCGACGAGAGTTTTAGCTGGCAAGGCGGCGTTGCCAGCTGGAAGACCGTGGGCGAGGGCGGCAGTGTTACTTCCAGTGACCCCGCGTTCTACCTGCCCAACGAATGGGCAGCCGTAGGCGCCATGGAGTCCATGGTGCAGGCGGCGGCAAAAAGCCCGAATGGCGAACTGGCATTGTTTCCGAAAGGCCGGGCGCGGGTGGAGAAAATGACCAGCACCGATGTGGAAAGTCCGGAAGGGCCCATCACACTCTCACTCTGGGCCATCTTCGGCACCGGTTTCACGCCGAGCTTTGCCTGGTTTGATGACGATATGAACCTGCAGGTGTCAAGTTCAGCAGGGTGGCTGGGGATGGTGCCCGAAGGCTGGGGGCCGGAAGTGCTGGTTAAGCTGGATACCATCCAGCTGGAAACCTCGGCCGAGCTGGTGGAATCCATCGCCGGCGAGCTGGCGATTCCGGTGACTGGCGACGTGGTATTTGCCAATGTGGCGGTCGCCGACGTCGAGGCGCAGCAACGGCTGGAAAACCATTTTGTGCGGGTGCGTGACGGACGCATCGAAGCCGTATCCAGCCAGCCCCTGGACCTGAAAGGCGCGACGGTGATTGACGGTACGGGCAAGACATTGATCCCGGGGCTGTGGGATATGCATGGTCATTTCTCGTTATCCGACGGCATCCTTAACATCGCCGGCGGCATCACCAGCGTCCGGGATATCGGCGGTGAACACGAGTCCGTGATGCAAATGACGGCGAAAATCGAATCCGGGCAGGTTATCGGTCCTACCACCTACCGCGCCGGATTCATGGATCGCGCCGGCCCCTTCGCTTCTGGCTGGGCGGCTGAATCCCTCGAAGACGCCCTGGGACGGGTGGATTTCTTCGCCGAGAACGGCTACCTCCAGGTCAAGTTGTACAGCTCCATCGAGCCGGAGTGGGTCGCGCCCATCGCCGAGCGCGCGCACAGCCATGGCATGCGGGTCAGCGGTCACATTCCCGCCTTCATGTCGGCCGAACAGGCGGTCAGTGCCGGTTATGACGAGATCCAGCACATCAACATGGTGTTTTTGAATTTCCTGGCGGGTGACCGAGTGGATACGCGCAAGCAACTGCGATTTACCCTGTACGGTGACGAAGCCGGCAAACTCGACCTTCAGAGCCAGGAAGTACAGGATTTCCTGGCCCTGTTGAAAGAGAACAACGTGGTAATTGACCCCACAGCAGCCATCTTCGAAACCATGCTAATCCACCTGCCGGGCCAACCCGACCCGACCTTCGCCGCCATAGTCGAACACCTGCCGCCCAGCGTGGCGCGTCGGCTCTATAGTCCCGAAATGGACATTGTCGAAGTGGCAGATGCCTGGGCGCTTTCGTCCGAAGCCCAGTCCGCCATGCTGAAATTGCTCTATGACAATGGAATCCAGTTGGTGCCGGGCAGTGACCACATGGCGGCCTTTACAGTACACCGTGAGCTTGAAACTTACGCCGAGGCCGGTATTCCCAACGCTGCGGTTTTGCGCATTGCGACATTGGATTCTGCGAACCTGGTAGGGGCAGGTGAGCGCACAGGTTCCATTACAGTTGGCAAGCAGGCCGACCTGGTGCTGGTCGAGGGCGATCCGTTTGAAGACATCAGTGCCGTGCGTCGCGCCACGCTGGTCATGAAAGGTAAAACTGCCTATCAACCGAATGCACTCTACCAGGCGGTCGGGGTCGTGCCGTTCCTGCCGTCCGAGGAATTCGGATTCGGATCACCGGACTGAAGCGGTCTGCGATTAGCGCTCTCTGACCGATGACTCTTCGGAAAAATTACCGGGGGCGTATATACTTTAATCAAGAATAAAAGTTGCTACCGTAGCAAAATTCAGAAAAATGAGAGGAGTGTAAAGATGAGGCGATCAGTAAAAATTGTGGCCGCAAGCGCGGCGGGGTTAATTTTGACGCTGGCATCGGGTCAGACATATGGCGCTGTGCTGAATTATGAGGTTTTGCTTATTCCTCAAGGCGCTGCCGGAACCCTTCAAGCCCATTTGGACTTTGGTCAAAGTTGCAGTGCTAACCCACATATTGGTTGCATGAGTTTTCAGGCAGATGCAGTAGCGGCGATTACCTTTCGTTTGCCGGGGCCAAAGGACAGGATGGTGTGCAATGACCCTGTTAGCCCTCACAAGAGCGCCGGCAAGGTTATTACCAAAATCGAGGTGACCGATACAGCTGACGCTAAGAATCCTGCTGAGAAAGGTAATTTTTCCGGTGGAGTTGCTGCAACTAGCTGGCTCAAGCAATATGCGTTTCCACAAGCTGATGCTGATGGGTTCATATATAAGGCCGACAAGGACCAGGGCCTGGCCAGAGTAACTGTGATCAATATGAACAGTCATCCTGCAGCGCAAGGGGCCAAGGAGTTCTGGTACAAAGTTACCGTTGAAGACTGCGGCTCAAAAAATACCTGGGTCACGGATCCGCGCGGAGAAAATAAAGGCCTGAATTAGACCCAGCCATTGCGCTACAAAGCCTTCATGAGCTACTGCCACGCTGATGAAGCGTGGGCAGGGTGGCTGCATAAGTCTCTGGAATCTTACCGCGTACCCGGGCGACTCGCGGGGCAGGCGGGGCTGCATGGTCCCGTACCTGAGAAATTGTCGCCAATCTTTCGTGACCGGGATGAATTGTCTTCTTCTTCGGACTTGAGTGCGAAGATCAAGGAAGCAATTGCTGATTCAGAGTCACTTCTGGTCGTGTGTTCTCCTGCAGCGGCCCGCTCAATGTGGGTTAACGAAGAAATCCGTCATTACCGGTCGCTGGGCAAACGCCGGATTTATTGCGTGATCGTAGAGGGTGATCCCCAGTCTGCCGATCCACAACACGCTTGCTTTCCGGCTGCTCTGCTGGAAGGCGAAACCCACCAGCACAAGGAGCCAATGGCTGCAGACGTTCGCAAGTGGGCGGATGGTAAGGCGTTGGCAAAACTCAAACTTGCAGCCGGGCTTCTTGGCGTCAGGCTGGATGAATTGCGTCAGCGTGAGCAGCAGCGAAAGCGAAAATTGCAAGCTCTTGCGGGTATCGGCATTGTCGCCACGCTAGCATTGCTATGGTTCACATTTGATTCGCGTCTGGCGGAACGGGATGCACGGCTGGCCCAGGAAGCGCAACAGGCGCTGGCTGAGAATATGCTTGCTCAATTTCTTGAGCAGGCTGAACGCCTGGGCGATGTAGCTGACCTGGAAACTCGCAAAGCTTTCGCGGACGCCCTTTCCAGCTACCTGGCGGATCTCGACCCTGCTGACCTGACACCCGAATCCAGGCGTCAGTTGGGGGTCGCACTGGCAAACCGGGGCGTGATACTCCGGGACGAAGGCCAACTGGAGCAGTCCATGGAAGTGTTCGGGCGTGCACAGCAGGTATTGCAGTTACTGGTCGATGAATCAGATGATGAAGAAGCGCTGTTTGAACTCAGCCAGGTGGAATATTGGATCGGTCAGGTGCACCTCGACCGCGGACGCATGGCGGAAGCCGGTGTTTCCTTCAAAGCTTATTCTGACGTTAGCAATACGCTGCATGAAAAACAGCCCGATAATGCAGATTGGACCATGGAGGCGGCCTATGCTCAAAGCAACCTGGGCAACCTGGAAAGCCGCAGGATCCCTTCCGACCCCCAATTGGTGCTCGAATACTTCAAATCTGCGCTGGAACTCAACGAGTTAGCCGCCCGTCAGGACCCGAAATATGAACGCGAGCTGGCAGAATCTCATGCTTATTTGGCGGACGCCTGGCTTGGGGTGTGTGATCTGGGGCAAGTAATGGACCAAAGGCTTAAAAATGTTGAGTTGGCAGCCCGGTATTTCGGACTCAACCCTGCCAGCAATATACTGAAACAAGACTATGCGCATGCGCTCTCCGGGCTGTCCACAGTGCAGCAAAAATCCGGTTTCGTAACCCAGGCTATGGATAGCCTCACGCAGTCACTGAAATTGCAGGCCGAACTTGTAGACGAAGACCCGAGTAACCAGAACAGGCGCTGGAACCTGACAGCAAAATCAATATATCTGGCGCAGCTCATCGAATTTTCCGGGAATGAAGAGAAGAGTTGGGCCATGACCGTTTCGATAGAATCTGACCTGCAAAACCTGGTCGAACAGAGTCCGGATATCCAGATTGATAACGCCATCGCTTATGGCAGGTTTTTGAGGGATTATGCAAATCGCGCTTACAGGAAAGGCGAGACTGTGTTCGCGAACCGTATGCTGGCTGAATCGATCGACCGGCTGCGGGGAATTGCAGACCAACACCCGGATCATAAGAGGGTGCAGTTCGAACTCACAATGTCCTATTTCTATTATTGGGAACATCATCACGGTGCATTTCCAGACAGCTCGGTCGAGGAGTGGCTGGTCCGTCTCGAAGACACACTTAATCTGACCGGCTGTTCAGATCTGAATATTGCATCAAGGCAGGCCGTCATGATGGAAACACCCGGCCAGGCGCAGACATTCGTTTCCCGTCTCATTAACCAGGGTTACAAGGAACCCGAATTTATGCAGTTTTGCGCCAGTTACAGGCTATGCACATCGCAAGCTGAGTGAAGTTCAACCTCGCGCAGACACCCTGAGTATCCGTCAAAGACTTGGTGTGAGATTGGTTTATACTCCCGCACTGGCAGCAGCCTAGTTCAGGAGCTCAGATGCACAGACCACATTCCCCGCCCTCGGAAACTGAACTCAGGTATGGCGTTGATGAAAATCCACCCTCCGGGCTGTCCTGGCTGCTGGCAGCCCAGACCGTAACCCTGATCATTGCGGGAATCGTACTGACGCCGGCCATCGTGTTGCGCGCAGCAGGCCTGCCGGCCAGTCTCGAGGATAGTGTGATCTTCTTTGCCCTGTTGATCTGCGGCGTCACCACCATGATCCAGGCACGCAAGGTCTGGCATTTCGGCAGCGGCTACATTCTGCTGATGGGCACATCCGGCGCCTTCATTGCGGTGGCCATCACCGCTCTTCAGCTTGGCGGTATGAAGCTGCTGATGACCCTGATCGTGATCTCGTCGCTGATCGAGTTCCTGCTGGCGCATCACCTTGTGCTGCTGCGCCGCATCATCACACCGCTGGTCGGCGGTACGACCATCATGCTGCTGGCGGTGACGGTCATGCCTTATGCGTTCATGCAGTTTCCGCCGCTGGTCGAAGGCCAGGCCGCTTACGAGGCGCCGCTGGTCGCCTTCGTCAGCCTGGCCACGATCCTGGGGTTCTCGTTCTTTGGCTCAAACCGCTTGCGCCTTTGGGCGCCGGTCATTGGAATCGTCGCGGGTACTGTGCTCAGCGCCGTTTTTGGGGATCTCGATCTCACCCGCGTTCGGGACGCGCAATGGATAGGAATTCCAAGCCTGACGTTGCCTGGGTTTGATCTGTCTTTCGGCCAGAATTTCTGGGTCCTGCTGCCGGCTTTCGTTATTGTCACGGTGGTCGGCGCCATCGAAACCTTCGGGGACGCTATCGCCATCCAGCATATTTCCAACCGGGATGAAACGCCGGTGGATTTCAGAGTCGTGCAAGGCGCCCTCAATGCGGACGGTCTGGGCAACCTGTTATCGGGGCTGCTCGGCACACTGCCCAACACCACCTATTCCACCAGCATTTCTGTTGTCGACCTGACCGGTGTGGCGGCTCGCAAAGTGGGGTTTTACTGCGGTGTGCTGGTGCTGCTACTGGCCTTCTTTCCCAAGGTTTCCGCGGCGATTCTGTCCATTCCAACACCGGTGGTGGGCAGCTATCTCCTTGTGCTGATCCTGTTGTTGTTCATGCACGGCATCCGGATGGTGGCGCGGGATGGCCTCAGCTACGAAAAAGGATTCATCGTTGGTATGGGGTTCTGGCTGGGAACAGGATTCCAGCAGAAGGCGATATTTGCCGACGTAATTCCGGATTGGCTTGCGCCGATCCTGGGCAACGGAATGACCTCCGGTACGCTGGTTACTGTAATCCTTGTGTCCTTGCTTGGATTACGACGCAGCCATCGCAAGTCTGTCGAGACACACCTCGCCGAAAGCGCGGTGCCGGAAGTCAGGGGCCTGATCGGCCGGGCCTGGGCAAAGAACCCGAAGTGGCCGAAAACGGCCGTCGACAAGTTACAGCTGGCCGCCGAGGAAGTGCTTTTGGCGCTGATGGAAATGCGCCAGCAGGAATCAGACTCACCTACCGACAAACTCCACATGGAGATCATGACCACGGGTGAAATGGTCGAACTCTGCGTTGGCGTCGCTCCGTTGCACGGCGATATCAAGGACCTGATCGATGCGTCCAAATCCTCGAAACCCATGTCGATGAGCAAGCTGCCGTTCCAGGTCCTGGGCGACATCGTCGAAGACCTGCAGCATTACCATTATTTCGGGCTTGACTACATATCCATGACGATCAGTTGCGCGGATACGGAAAAACCTCCCGGGTGATTGCAGGCTTTTTCGTGCGGCATGGTTATTCGACCCGTTGCCCCGTAATCGTATAGACCAGAGGTACATCCTGCCCGTTATGCGAGAGGTAGTATCGTCCGGGCTCGCGTTCGGTCATACCTTTAAAACAGTTGTACGGGCTGAACGAAAATTCATTCAGACGTTGAATGGCGATCCCGGCGTTTACCAGGGCATTCACAACCTTGCCCATGGGATGAGACCAGACCGCCATCGGAGTTTTCAGGTCGCCGCTGTTTTCGGTGTAGGTTGCTTCTTCCTCGACATCCGGATCGTCCTGTTCAAAATAGGAATAGCCGGCCAAAAGGTCGTAAATCGGGTGGAACTCCGCCATGTAGAAAATGCCGCCCACTGCCAGGTTTGACGCTACAACCTCCGCCCACTTGTCCAGGTCGGGTAGCCAGCAGATCGTGCCGTAAGACGTGAAAACGATGTCGAACGGGGCGGCGTCACCGCGCGAGTAGCTGTAGACGTCGGTAGATACAAACTGTGCGTCGAGTCCCGCCTGGTCATTGAGTTGCCGTGCTTTATTGATCGCAACAGGAGAAATATCAACTCCGGTGCATTCCGCACCCAGCCTTGCCCAGGAGAGGGTGTCCAGGCCGAAATGACATTGGAGGTGCAGCAGTCTGCGACCGTCCACCTGTGTCAGTTCGGCCAGTTCAATCTCGCGCAGGGATGTGTTGCCGGCCATGAAGCCATCAACATCGTAAAACCTGGAATCAAAGTGTATCTCTGCACGCTGATTCCACGACTCACGGTTCATTTCAAAGTAATTCATTGACACATCCTAAACCAATAGCACTGTTTCCTGTCGATCGATTCTGGGAGAATATCGCAAAGATTTTGAAAATCGAGAAATCCTGTTTAATTCAGAAAGGAAAAACCATGAAAAGAATGCTCCTGGCCGTGATGGCATCGCTGTTGCTCGTTGCTTGTTCTGAGCGTGAATCCGCACCTGTCCAGGTGGCTGAAGCACCCGACGCTGGACTGGTATATCCCGTATCCGACAAGGTAGACCATGTCGACGTGTACCACGGCACAAATGTAGCAGACCCTTACCGCTGGCTGGAAGATGACGTGCGCGAGAGCGAGGCCGTTAAAAGCTGGGTCGATGCCGAGAACGGGGTGACTTTTGCCTACCTCGATACCATTGAGGAGCGGGGCGCCATCAATGCGCGCATGAAGGAACTCTGGGACTATGAGCGCTACTCGCTTCCCGTCAAGGAAGGGGGGCGTTACTTCTACAGCTACAACAACGGCCTGCAAAACCAGGACCTGATTTATACGCTGACCGATCTGAATGCAGAACCCGAACTGCTGATCGATCCGAATACATGGTCGGAAGACGGCACGGTTGCGCTGGCTTCCTATTTCCCCAGCCCCGATGGCAAGCACGTGGCCTACCTGGTGCAGGACGGCGGTTCAGACTGGCGTGTCGGTAAGGTGATGAACGTGGAGAGCGGTGAGGAACTGACGGACCAGTTGGACTGGCTCAAGTTTACCGGTCTTTCCTGGGCCGGCGACAGTTCAGGCTTCTATTACAGCCGCTATCCCGCTACCGAAGAAGAAGAAAAATTCCAGTCGCTGAATAAGAACATGACGGTCTTTTTCCATGAACTGGGCACGGCCCAGGAGCAGGATCGCGTTGTGTACGCCAACCCGGATCAACCGGACTGGGGTCCGCAAGCTTCGGTCACAGATGATGGCAATCACCTGGTCATCACGATTTTCGTCGGCACGGACGACAGGTATTCCATTGTCTACCAGGATCTGACTGATCCAGAGTCCAGGCCGGAAATGATCATCGAGGGATTTGACTACGATTATTCACTGGTTGGCAGTGTGGGTGATGACCTGTATTTCCGCACCAACGACGGCGCACCGCGCAACCGCCTGATCGTCATCAATACCAAACAGCCGGGCCGTGAACACTGGCGCGAAATTATCGCCCAGAGCGAAGACGTGCTCGATGATGTCAACCTGGTGGGCGGGAAAATCATCACAACCTATATGCAGGATGCCAAGACCGTTGTGAAGGTGATGGACCTTGATGGCAAGGAAACGGGCAGGGTGGATTTGCCTGGCATTGGCAGTGCTTACGGGTTCGGCGGCAAGGTCGATGACGAAGAGACCTTCTTCGCGTTTTCCAGCTACAACAGCCCAACCGTGATCAACAGGCTGAGCGTGTCGGCTGGAGACGTCGAAGTGTTCAAGGCACCGGATGTCGCAATGAACCCGGATGATTATGTCGTCAAGCAGGTGTTCTATACGTCCAAAGACGGCACCCGGGTGCCAATGTTTATCTCGCACCGAAAAGATGTCGTGCCGGATGGCAACACGCCGACGATGTTGTATGGCTACGGTGGTTTTAACATTTCGATGACCCCCGGCTACTCGACAACCCGCCTGACTTGGATGGACATGGGCGGGATTTATGCGGTGGCGAATCTGCGGGGTGGCGGCGAGTACGGTAAAGAATGGCACCAGGCGGGTACCAAGCTGAACAAGCAGAACGTGTTCGACGACTTTATCGCGGCGGCGGAATACCTGGTTGCAGAAGGTTATACACGCCCTGAAAAACTCGCCATTTTTGGCGGCAGCAACGGCGGACTGCTGGTGGGCGCCGTGGTAAACCAGAGGCCGGATCTGTTCGGTGCTGCAATTCCCGCCGTCGGTGTGATGGATATGCTGCGTTTTCACAATTTCACTGCAGGGCGATTCTGGACTGACGATTACGGTTCATCCGATAACCCGGAAGAATTTGAAGCGCTGTTGAAATACTCTCCTTATCACAACCTGAAGAAAGGTACGGAGTATCCGGCCATCATGGTCACAACTGCGGATACAGATGATCGCGTGGTACCGGGACACAGCTTCAAGTATGCAGCTGCGTTGCAGGAAGCCCAGGCGGGTGATAAACCCGTTCTGATCAGGATCGAAACCCGGGCCGGTCACGGTGCAGGCGTCCCTACCGACAAAGTCATTGAGAATTACTCGGACAACTGGGCGTTCCTGCTGGAAAACCTGGGAATGGAATTACCAGACGGCTTTGGCCAGTAATTCAAGATGCCTGCAGGATAACGGCCGAGCCGTTCCAAGGCTTGTCCATTAGGGCTCGGCCAAATCCTTCATAAGCTGCTGATATTCCGGATCTGCACGCACCAGATCTTTCGCGCTGGAAATCAGGGTATCGACCTGCTCATCTGTCAGGTCGAATGATGTGGGAATCTTGTTCAAAAACACTTTCAGCTGCGGTTGTGGAATCTCTTCGAAACTGACTTCGATAAAATAGGGCTTCACGGCCTGTTCGGGCGTCGACATCGTAGCCGCCCAGGCGTGCAGGCTGCCTCTGACTTCATCCACCGTTGAGGCGTTATATCGGTGGAGCTGAACATCGGTCATTGCGTTCATCGATGCAAGCATGGATGGCTGCTTGGCGCTTTTGTTCATATCCGGCCGTTTTTCGGTAGAAGCGTTGACTGAAAGAATCACGACACGGCGAGGTAGTTTTCTTTTCATCTTGCTGATCATCTGTGCGGGGCCGCCAGAGACGGTCACGACATCAGTCATGGCGCGTAAACCCATGTTGTCGGTGATGCCACCGTCGACGAAATGAATGAACTTGCGGTCTTCCTTATCGTTGTACGATTCCAGCCCTTTCAGCATCTCGGCCAGTTCATCGCTTTGTTCCGCCATCGCGATCGCCTGGGGTGGCGCTTGAAATTCAGGGCAACCCGAGTAGTTTTCTACTACAACCGGGTTAAATACCACGGGTACTGCTGATGATGCGGCTACCGCCGAAGCTACAGGGAACTCGCGGACATCAGAACACAAGAGATTGAAATAATCCTGGATGAACGAGAAGCGAACGCCATAGGCCAGGTCCGAGGCATTGATGACGATCATGGGACGACCTGGCTCCATCATGTCGGCGAAGGTCGCGTCATGAAACAGGATCTTGTTGTAGTACTCGACCGCCCGCTCAGTGCGCCCTTTACGGCCGAACCAGTGAAACGGATTAAGCACGCTGCGTGTGAGGGCGCCCTCGACGTTTTTGCGCAGGAACTCATCTTCGAATTTATCAAATATCTCATCACCGTAAAGGCCGTAGTAGGCCGACGTGAAACTACCCCCTGACACCGAACTCATGTGCGTAACGTGATCAAGCAACCGGGACTGCTGACCATCAACAACCACAGGCGTGTCCCGCAGTTCTTCAAGCACGCCATAAGCCATCGCTGCAGCGCGCGTTCCGCCACCTGAAAAAGTCACGATAAAGACAAAATTTTCAGCTTTTTCGGATTGGGCCCATGTTCTCAGGGAATAGGGCTTTCCTGCGCTGACATCCGTGCCGGGCTCATTGTGAACGACACCATAAGATGCGCAGCCACCGGTAAGCAGAGCCAGTAGTAAAATACACCAAAAACGTCCATTGAAAACCGGATTCCCTGTACGGCGTTTAATTGTTCCAGTTGATTGTTTCAAATGGTTTTCAGTTTCCATGTACATCGTTTGTGACTCCTGATGGTCGAATTGTTACTGTCACGAAATAGACATAGCCCGATTTAACGGCTCACCGGAACGGTCAGTACCGGGGCCGACTGCCTGGCAGTGGAATCGGCGATGGTGCTGGACCAGAGGGCGCCCAACAACTTGAAATACCGCTTGGTCACGAGGTCTCTTTCATCAATATAAAACCAGCCGTCCCTGAACGCCACGGCGATGTAGGCGTGATCCGGTTTTGAATCGGAATGGTGAACATACAGTTCGCTGCCCGCCAGGCCCTGCTTTGCCGGCCTTCTCGCCACTCCGGCCGCGAGGTCCTCTTCAGGTACATCGACGGCGCCTGCAAGAATATCCACCAATTCGTAGACAGATCGCGTGGTGATCGCCAGACTACCCTGATCGTTTTCTTGCCAGGCCAGAGCGACTGGAATGGTCAGCAGATTGGTTGATGACCCCGATGTTGGCAGACCTGCCAGTTCCTGCAGTTCCCTGGCTCTGCCTTCATTGATGGGATCTGACTGGTCAATGACCAATGTGAATTTACCTTCCTCACCGGAATCCTGCGCCCACTGCAGACGGTGCGCTTCGGTGAGCTCAGCCACCAGGGTGGCAAAACGGTCGAAACGCGGGTCAATTTCTTCGTTCGCATTCAGAAAACCCGGGTTGTAGATCCCATTCACGGAAGAGACCAGGGTGTAAAAACTGCTTTTGGAAGCAGATAAATTTCTGGACAACTGCGCCAACAGTGAAATCGGTAACGGTGCCATCAACTGGCGCAGATAGCTTTCTCCATCGACGGGCACGTAGGAAATGGTCGGGTTCTCTTCATAGATGAAGCCCCCGCTGAAAGGCACCAGGTTTCCTTCGTAGTTATCGATACTGCCAAACCCGGCCTGGATATTGGCTCTGCTGGAAATCTTCACATTGGCCGTTACGCTCGAAACAGCCAGCAAACTACCCCGTTCCTCGTAGCGATCCTGCACTACGATTTTCAGGATTTGCTGGTTGTTGGTCTCGCTGATGGCCTCGTTGTAGGCCATCCGCCCGCTGCGGATGGATTTGGGGCCAACCACCGAACAGCCGACCAGCACACAACAGAGCAGGCAGGTGATGATCGGAGTCAGGTTGATGCGGCTATTTATTCTCATGGCGTCCGGCTTTCGATTGAATGCTGGCGATTGATTACAAGTCTGTCACAATCCAGTTGGTCCGGCCAGTTGGAATCAACCATCAAAGCACCCTGGTCATTTATCGGTCAGAGTTACATGACCACGCCTCCCTAAACGCCGGGCGTGTCCGATATCGATCTGCAGGAAGCCGTGGTCCCGCACTACGGACAGTGAAAAATAAATACACAAGTTTTTCATGCCAGCCAGAAACCGACATGTCTTACAAAACGATGGTTTTCAAACCTGCCTTGACTCAAACAATGATGCTTTAATCTGGACTCCAATCCTCTATCATTGGAATATGAAAAATCTACTGGCTTTTATGACTTTGCTTTGGGTGGTCAATATGCCACTCGCAGCCCAAAATACTCCCCCCAGTATCACCCTGGAGACAGCATTTCTTGAGATGGCCTTCAATGGGAACCTGGAGGCAGTTCAGGAATTTGTCTCGAAGGGCACACCTGTGGACTCAACTATTGATGACAAGACCACGGCATTGATGTGGGCTTCCTTCAACGGTCACACACCGGTTGTCGCGTACCTGCTGGAACGAGGCGCCACTGTTGACATGAAAGACATCAATGGGCGAACCGCTTTGCTGTATGCGTCTAGCGGGCCCTATCCCGAAACGGTGGGCTTGTTGCTGAGAAAAGGTGCAGACGTCAATGTTCAGGGTAAAACAGAGGGCTTCACCCCATTAATGATGGCTGCTTCCGAGGGTTATATCGACGTGGTTCGGGTACTGCTGCTCAACGGTGCATCAGTGGGCACTATTGACAGGGATGGTGATACTGCAAGCAAGTTCGCCCGGCAGAAAGGACACGCCGCTGTGCTGGAACTGCTGGAAGGACAAGAAGATGGCAATAAGCCCTGAATTGCCGAGGCATATGCCAGGCTTCTAAAATGATTGGATCAGGGCAGTCCAGCCCCAATGCCACTGTATGGTGCTTTGAACTGAGCCGCTTACTGCCTGCAATCTCCGCTTCAGCCCCGAAGGGAGTGTTAGAAATTCTGTGTCAATCCTTTAATCTATCTAAAAGAGGATTACACAATGACCGAGAAATTCAATTTTGAACAGGCACTGGCCGATCTCCAGGCCGGAAAACCGATCACCGGCAAAGACAGTGTGCTGGGCCCGTTGGTTAAACAACTCACGGAAGCTGCCCTGGAAGCGGAGATCGACACCCACCTGGCGCAGGAAGTGGCGCCCAATCGCAAAAACGGCAAGTCCCGCAAAACCATGAAGAGCAGTTCCGGTTCGTTTGAACTGGAGACGCCACGGGACCGATCCGGCACCTTCGAGCCGCAGCTGGTCAAGAAGCACCAGACCCACGTCAGCGATGAGATCGAGACCAAGATTTTATCCATGTACGGCCGTGGCATGAGCTACCAGGACATTGCTGGCCACGTCGAGGAACTGTACGGGATCAGTGTCTCCACTGCCACGCTCAGCGCCATTACCGACAAAATCATCGCCGAGGTAAAGGAGTGGCAGCAGCGGCCCCTGGACAGTCATTACCCGTTCGTCTGGATGGATGCCATTCACTACAAAGTTCGCGAGAATGGCCGTTACTTGCCCAAGGCGGTGTACACCATCCTGGGCCTGAACATGGACGGCAAAAAGGAAGTTCTTGGCCTGTATCTATCTGAAACTGAAGGCGCTAATTTCTGGCTGTCGGTGCTGACTGATCTCAGTAACCGGGGTGTCAAAGACATGCTGATCGCCTCGGTCGACGGCCTGACCGGCTTTCCTGAGGCCATCAACGCCATTTTTCCTGAGACCGAGGTGCAACTGTGCATCGTCCACCAGATCCGCAACTCG
>Ga0316189_10000334_pt1 | contig 46957 bp, 57 predicted proteins | sample LowCovwburrow_MG_FD_204930 | JGI IMG/M metagenome (GOLD analysis project Ga0316189, IMG submission 204930) | Coastal sediment microbial communities from Maine, United States - Lowes Cove worm burrow | ecosystem: Environmental > Aquatic > Marine > Coastal > Sediment | place: USA: Maine... | reverse complement strand
AAATGGTCATCACAACCACACCACCACGTGTATCAGCACTTGCAGTGACATTTGCTATCCAAGTTCCATCAAGGCATAATCCGCGAGGTGAGCTCGACTCAGCGATTGGATTGCGTGATAAATCAACATCACGAGACTATGATCCACTGGACGGCATGTGAACCTGATTGACCTTGATGACCCGTGGGATCACATCGATCTTCATGAGATCATGGCAACCACTGATGACCCGGCTGAGGTTGATAACCTTGTGCACCTGAAGTGGTGTGGCATTGAGTATCGTGGTCAGATCCTGGTCGTTATTGGTTATCAAGAAGTCGATGACGACACAGTCAGCGTATCAGGTTGGATGATGAGTGAGCTTGGCAAGACATTCTTGGTTCGTAGGATCTTTGCAGCATGGATGGACTTTCTGCAGAAGATGCGTGATGAAGGGTATGATTGGGTATTTGCAAGCACGCTGAAGACAAACGAGTCGGGCATCAGGTTCAATGAACACGCAGGATACGAACGAACCAGTGAAGATGAAACAACCATCTACTGGATCAAGGAGTTGTAATAATGGCTAAGTTTTATTCACCGACTAATGTGGCAAGCGTCGCGAAGAACATTGTGAAGCAGCCTGCCAAGCTCATCACGGCACCAGTGAAGGCAGCTACTAAAGCAACAACAGGTGTTGCAAGTAAAGCGGCAAGTGCCGCCAAGAGCATCACCAAAGACCCACTGAATGCTGCGGCTAACATTGCAGCAACTAGCGTGGCCGCTGGTACAGGTGGCATTGCCAAAGCCAACAAGGTCAAAGCCATTCCAGCGAGCTTCGCAAAGAACCCCGCCAACGCACTGAAGAATGCAGCCGCAAGTGTCCTCTCACTCAGTACAGCCGGATTGGTCAAAGCATCTACATTCAGAGACATGCCGAAAGCACTGTCAATCAACCCCAAGGGTACGCCGACCAGCCGTGGCGAGCTGCCTGTAGTCCCACAGAAACCTATCCCAGCTGCAGAGCTACCTACGCGACCGGGCTACAGCGCAGCGACTGGCGCAGCCAAGCGCCGCAGAGTGTCAGCAACAAAAGTAACTGGCCCACGAGGGATCGCACCTACCATTGGCGCCGGTAAGAAGTTGTTCGGAGCCTGATATGAAAACAACACCAACAGTTAAGAACTTCAACAAGAGGCTTGAGCAGCTGAAGTCAGACAGATCATCATTCATCCCGCTATGGCAGGAGCTATCTGATTATCATCTGGCTCACCGTGGCAGGTTCCTCACGTCTGACCGCAACAAAGGTCACAAGCGCAACACCAAGCAGATCAACAACACCAGTCGACTAAGTCTTCGCACTCTGGCGTCAGGCATGATGGCCGGTATCACATCACCTGCTCGACCTTGGTTCAGGCTCGGTGTATCAGATCCTGCACTCAAGGATGACCCAGAGGTTGCTGAGTGGATGCACAAGGTTCAGACGATCATCTATGCCACCTTCAGCAAGTCCAACATCTACAACTCACTGCATACTACTTACATGGAGCTGGGTTGCTTTGGTACAGCTGCACTCGGAGTCTTTGAAGACTTTGAAGATGTGATCCGTGGTAAGCCGTACACCGTCGGCAGCTACCTGTTGGCACAGAATGGCAGGGATAAAGTCGACACGTTCTATCGCGAATACGAGTACACTGTGGGCCAGTGCGTCAAGATGTTCGGGTACGCTGCGTGTAGTAATCACGTGAAGAAGCAGTGGGATAGTGGCAACACCGAGGCATGGGTGAAGCTCGTGCACGCCACTGAGCCGAATGACGACCGTGATCAAATGAGCCCACTGGCTGAAGATAAAGCATTCAGATCTGTATATTACGAAGTCGGGCGCCAAGCGGCAGATAATAACAAGCTACTGCGTAAGAGTGGCTTCGATGATTTCCCTATCCTCACCCCTCGCTGGGATGTAACAGGTGAGGACGTGTACGCTACTGATTGCCCCGGTATCACTGCTATTGGTGACACAAAGGCACTGCAACTTGGTGAGCGTCGCAAGTATCAGGCAGTTGATAAGGTGGTCAATCCACCACTGCAGGGTCCAGCTGCGCTGCGTAACAAGGTTGGCTCCAGTCTCAAGGCTGATGAGATCATCTGGGTGCAGGATACTGCAAACGGGCTCAAGTCTATCTATGATTTCCGCCCTGACCTTGGCGCAATCATGGAGATCAACCGTGAAGCAGAGATGCGGGTCAAACGTGCATTCTATGAGGATCTGTTCCTCATGCTTGCAAATACTGATCGTCGTCAGATCACTGCAACTGAGGTTGCTGAGAAACATGAAGAGAAGCTTCTGATGCTCGGCCCAGTGCTGGAGCGCCTGCACAATGAGCTTCTTGACCCGTTGATTGAGCGCACGTTCAACATGTTGCTACGTGGTGGTGTACTGCCTCCACCACCTGAAGCACTGGCAGATCAGGAACTGCGAGTTGAATATGTATCAGTATTGGCACAGGCGCAGCAGCTTGTAAACGTAGGCAGCATTGAGCGTGTAGCTGGTTTCATTGGCAACCTGTCACAGATCTGGCCAGAGGCTGCTGCTAAGTTTAATGTCGGTGAAGCTATCGATGGTTACGCTGATGCAGTCGGCACTGACCCCGGTATTCTGAAGAGCAATGACGAGGTTGATCAGATGATGAAGGCTCAGGCTGAAGCACAGCAGGCAGCTGAGCAGGCAGCAGCTGAAGCACAACAGGTTGACAACCTGGAAAAATTGTCCAAGACTAGCACCTCTGATGGAACTGCGCTGGCAGATTTGATACGTGAGGAAGGATTATCGTGACCGATAAGGCGAAAGAGTTCGACATGGATCGAGACAACATTGCCAAAGTGATGGCGACTCAAGAGGGTCGTGACATGCTGTGGAGATTTCTGAATGCGTTCGGATTCTTCGCTGGTACTTTCGACGTCGACGCGATAAAGCTTGCGTACAATACTGGTGGGCGCAACGCAGGTGTGTGGCTTTGGGATGAGATGAATGATGCCGCACCAGAACAAGTAATAAAAATGCTACAGGAGAATAAGGAATGAGCGATGAGAGCGTAGATACTTCAGCAGCAGATGCTGGCGTGTTGACCGGTGATACACCGGCTGACACTGGTTCAGTGCTGACTGGTGATACAAATACCGACGAAGGTGAGCAGGCTGCGGCTGATACCAATGCTGCCGCTGAAGACGGTAAACAGACCGAGGGTGAAACCAAGGTCGACGCTGATGGCGATGACACTGGTACTGGTGATGATGATTCCTCCAGCTACGTCCTGCCTGAAGGTATTGAACTTACTGATGAGAACAAGGAGGTGGTCGATGCTCTGATTTCAGACGCCGAACTCAACCCTGCACAGAGTCAGAAGATCATAGACTTCATGCTTGCACAGGCTGAGGAGGGTCAGAAATCTCAGGATGCGTCATACGAACAGCTTATTCAGGGATGGGCTAACGAGTGCAAAAATGATGCTGAGTTTGGTGGCGCTGATTTCGCAAAGAATCAGGGCGTCGCTAAAGCAGCGATCGATGCGTTCGGTACTCCAGAGCTGAGAACAATGCTGGATGAACAAGGGATGGCAAATAATCCTGACCTCTTCCGGTTTATGGTGAAAGTTGGCAAGACTCTGAAGGAGGACAACCCTGGAGACATGGGCGGTCATCAAAAGGCTCCGAAGGATATTGTCAGTGAGCTGTACCCGAATGACAACAACAATAAAACATGAGAGGTAAATCATGGCAACTTTAGGCGCAACATTCGTCGATCTGATCGACGTCTATAAACAGCAGGATGGTCGCGGTAACTTCGTAAAGATCATTGAAATGCTAACACAGATGAACCCAGTACTTGACGATGCAATCGCAGTCGAGTGTAACAAAGGTACTGAGCATCTCCACACCGTGCGTACAGGTCTTCCTACTGTAACGTGGGGTAAACTGTATCAGGGTATTCCTCAGAGTAAGTCCGGCAAGGCTCAGGTAACTGACACCACTGGCTTCGTTGAGGGTCTGTCCTCTGTAGACAAACGTCTGCTTGAACTGTCCACCAACGAAGGTGCTGTACGTCTGGGCGAAGCTCAGAGCTATCTGGAAGCAATGAACCAGGAAGTAGCTGCTCGTATCTTCTACGGTAACTCTGCAACCGATCCAGAGCAGTTTATGGGTCTTTCTCCACGCTTCAACAGCTTGGCCGCACCTAATGGTGGTCAGATCGTTGATGCAGGTGGCGTCGGCGTCGATAACACTTCCATCTGGTTCGTAACTTGGGGTGACAATCAGTGTCAGCTGCTGTATCCAAAAGGTACTTCAGCCGGTGTGAACCGTGAAGATAAAGGTGAGCAGCGTGTGACTGATGGTGCTGGCAATGCGTACTATGTGAAAGAAGAGCTGTTCACTTGGCACGTAGGTCTTGCAGTTAAAGACTGGCGCTATGTTTCACGCATCGCAAACATCGACGTATCACTGATGCAGGCTGGCTCTGTTGCACTGTATGACTTCATGCGCAGCGCATACTACAAACTGCAGAACCGTCGCGTAGCTGGCGCTAACATGGCCATCTACTGCAACCGTGATGTACTTGAAGCACTTGATAAATTGGCTACCAATGCAGGTGCATCCGATAGCTTCATTCGCTTGAAGACTATGGAAATCGAGGGTAAAGAAGTTACCACTTATCGCGGAATCCCGATTCGTGAAACCGATGCCCTTCTGAATACTGAAGCACGGGTGGTGTAATATGATTCTTTCCGCACAGCAAATCTTCTCTGACTCACAGGCGATCACGACTGTAGCTAACACGTTGTCGACCAATGTCATCGACTTGGGCGCCCCAGGTACTCCTTACGGAGCCAACGCACAGGTTCATGATATCGGTAAGGGCGCGAAGGTTCCTCTTCTCGTTCAGGTCGACACCACGTTCACTACTGCGGCTGGTGCTACTGCACTGACCATTCACCTGGAAACTGGTGCTACTGCAGCATGTAACACCATCATCGCATCCCAGACCATTCTGATTGCCGACCTCGTAGCCGGTAAACAGTTTAACCTGGACTTCCTGCCGAACGGTATCGTCGAACGCTATCTGGGTGTATCCTATGAAGCGGTCACCGGCGCCTTCAATGCAGGTAACATCACGGCTGGTATCACAATGGGTAACCAGACCAACGTGACTGGTGCATAAGCACAACTGAGAAAGGGGCGGCAGGTGTCGCCCCTTTTTTTCTCTTAATCAATTTTATACAAGGAGAGGGATATGCCTCGTTATGAAGTAGTAGAAAAAGGATATTTTGGAACCAAAGTTCACGAGCCGGGTGAGTTCATTGATTCACCAGAAGAGCTGCCAGAGTGCTCATGGATGAAACCAGTTAAAGAGCTGTCTCCTCAGCAGAAAGCAGCTGAGACGAAGAAAGCCAAGCAGAAAGCTGCAGCAGCGAAGAAGAAGGCTGAGGCAGACAAGAACGACATGGCTGAAGTGACATTCGCTGATGACATGAACGCAACAGGACCAGTTGAGACTCTGTCATGAGCGCCATGATCGAGATCGAGAAGGAGAAGAGCGAATATGATGCTTCTCCGTCAGAGGGTCACTACCCATATGGAACCCGGTTGGAGCTCGAAGATGAGCTCGTGACTAAGCTCGGACTCGATAAGCTGAATGCTGGTGACTCTGTGAATGTTCGCGCAGTCGCATTGCTGAAGCGCAAAGAAGAGTATGTGGACGGTGATGACAAAGAAGGCGAGGTTGACCAACGAGTCTGCCTGCAGTTCACGTCCATCGCTGTCGCAAAGACTCAAGGCTCTGCTGTTAAAGAACTGTACCCAGAGGGTGAATCATAATGGCAACTTCCGACGTTGAGATCTGTCAGCTCGCACTATCACACATCAGGGGTGGTAGTATTCTCAGTCTGACTGAAGCGAGCTTGCAGGCTCAACAGTGCAAGCTGCTGTACCCGAATGTACGAGACATGGTGCTGAAAGCCGCACCGTGGGGGTTCAATAAGCGGATCGCAGCACTCAGTCTCAGATCTGATACAGTGTTTGGCTGGTCATATCTGTATCAGTACCCGGTCGACGCTATTCGCATCAACCGGCTCATCCTCAACTACGCAGCACTTGCCGCTGGTGATGGTAGTGCTGTGTATCGACCGCGTCACTGGGAGGATGTCTACCATCCAGATCTGAGCCGTGAAGTGAAGTACGAGGTGTTCAATGTAGCTGGCCAGAAGGTGATCGCCGCAAATGAGCCTGAGCTTCGCATAGAATACGGCGCAAAGGTCACCAATGTGGCTGAGTTTGACATTGAGTTTGACATGGCACTGTCGCATCTCCTCGCTGCTGAGTTGGCGCTGCCACTGGTTGGCGGCGACACTGGTCTCGCATATGAGAGGAAAGAGCGTGCAATGTATCTCTCCATGATTGCTGAGGCGATTGCATCATCGCTTAACGAGAAGTATTCCGAACCGGTTGATAGTGAGTTTGTAACAGTAAGGAAGGGTTAAATATGGCTCAGTCAATTCAGCGTAGTTTCACTTCAGGCGAGCTCGCACCGTCGCTCAGATCAAGGGCTGACTTGGCCAAGTACACATCAGGGTTGGCACAGTGTGAGAACTTCATTGTACGTGCCCAGGGTGGTGCATACTCCAGACCCGGTACTCGATTCGTAGGTGAGATTGCAGCGTCTGCTGCTGCGGCTCGACTGATTCCTTTTAGCTTTAACACTGAGCAAACTTACACACTCGTGTTCGAGAACCTGTCGCTGCAGATCATTCAGAACGGTGCGTATGTCGAAGTGACGCCTGGTGTCCGATTGACTGTGGTTACACCATACACCACTGCTCAGCTGGCCAGGTTGCAAGTCACTCAGTCAGCTGACGTGATGACCATCGTACATCCAAGCCACGACACTCGCTCACTCACTCGCGTTGCAGCACTGACGTGGACACTGACTGTTGACAGTTTCGCACCGAGCGTGGCCACTCCTGCTCTGCCGACCTTGGCAGCGGTGGGTACTCCAACAGGCGCAGCGAATAAAACCTACTATTATGTGGTGACAGCTGTTGATGCAAATGGCGAAGAGTCACTGCCATCACCGGTCGCGTCGATCACTCAAAATGCTTTGGGTGTCACATACGGAGTGAGGGTCACGTGGGTTGCAGTCGTCGGTGCAGTTTACTACCGCATCTACAAAGACCCATCAGCCAATACAGGAGTGTATGGTTGGATCGGTGACACTGTGACGCCGGGTCTTACGTTTGACGACTTCAATCTTGCACCAGTGACCAGTGACGCACCTCCAGCAGATAATCAGCCGTTCCTTGCAGTCGGTGACAAACCGGGCGCAGTTGGTTACTACCAGCAGCGCAGGGTATTCGCGAACACTACGAACCGACCACAGACTGCATTCCTCAGTCAGACTGCTCAGTACCTGTCGCTGAGATCTTCAAACCCATCTCGTGATGCAGATGCGATTGAGTTCACCATTGCGAGCAACCAGGTCAATGAGATTCGACACATCATCGATGTCGATGGGCTCGTCATGCTCACCGCTGGTGGCGTGTGGAGGATCACAGAAGGGCAGGATCTGGTGCTCACCCCATCAACAGTCGGAGCCCGTCGTTCATCAGCACATGGTGCCAGCTGGGTCACTCCTGCGATCGTAGGTGATTCCATTGTGTACGTGCAGTCGAAAGGAGCCCGACTCAGAGATGTCAGCTACGAGTTCGCAGCTGATAAGTATCAGGGCGGTGACTTGTCAGTCACAGCTGAGCACATGTTCGAGAGTAATGAAATCCTGGACATGACGTACTCTGAAGAGCCGTACTCAATTCTCTGGGTGGTGCGTGACGACGGACAGCTGATCGGACTGACTTACCTGAAGGCTCATGAAGTGTTTGCATGGCATCGACATGTAACCGACGGGCTGTTTGAGTCTGTCACTACAATCAGTGAAAACGGCAGAGACGCAACCTACGCAATAGTGAACCGCACCATTGGTGGGCTGACCAAGCGGTATGTTGAAAGGATTGAACCTCGTCTGTTCCTCACAGCTGAAGAATCATTCTGCGTAGACAGCGGGTTGTCATACGACGGCAGGAATGCCGGTGCCACCACGATGACAGTGACTACTGCTACTGATTATCTACCCGGCTCTGCTCTGACAGTCACTGCATCAGCAGCTGCATTCTTGATAGGTGATGTTGGCAATGTGGTTGAGCTTACTGACGCCACTGACGGCAGGAAATACAGGATCACAATCACAGGATACACCTCACCAACTGTAGTCACTGGTGAAGTGAACTTCGCACTGCCTGTACCACTCCAAGCAACTGCTACTCTGGTGTGGTCGCTCGCTAAGGATCTGATGTCAGGTCTAGCGCACATTGAAGGCAAGACTGCCGCAGTGCTGGCTGATGGCAATGAGGTGCAGGGATTGGTTGTTACAGGTGGGGCCATTACTCTGCCGACACCTGCTTCAGTGGTTCACATTGGTCTGCCTTACACGTGCACACTCGATACACTTGATATCGATATGACCAAGGAGAAGGAGACTCTGAAGGGTAAAGAAGTATCAGTGTCACGAGTATTCGTTGAGGTCGATCAGTCACGTGGTGGATGGGTCGGGCCGATTGCAGACCCTGAAAGTTCAGATGATACCACAGAGTCAGACATGCTTGAGATCAAACCACGGTTCGTCGCTGATGGTTACGACGCTGTAAGGCTCAAGACGCATAAACAGGAGGTCACCATCAACCCGGAATGGAACTTGGGTGGTGGCATCAGGGTGCAGCAGAGATCACCATTGCCGTTGACAGTGTTGTCGATCATCCCTGAGATTTCTGTTGGTGGTTGATAACATGGGCACTTTAGCGTTATCATCGACGCACCGGAGGATCTAATATGGCATGGCAGCTACTCGCAATGGCAGGACTATCACTAGCTGGGACACTTGCACAAGGTGGTGCAGCAAAGGCCGCAGGTGAGCGTGATCAGCACATTGCCGAATACAATGCACGAATGGGTGAGATTGACGCAGTGCGTATTCGCAAGGCCGGTGTGCAGCGAGAGAACGATCTCAGGCAGAGCGTGGCAAGGCTCGCTTCACGACAGCGAGCAGCGTTCGGTGCATCGGGTGTGGTCGTAAACTCTGGGTCTGCTGCTGCTGTGCAGCGTGATACATTCACAATGGGTGAAGTCGACGCCATGAGGATCAGGCAGTCAGTTGAAGATCAAGCCACTGCTGTTGAAGAGGGCGCAATGCTCACGCGCATGGATGGTCGCGCCAGAGCAAGAGCAGGTAGCAATGCATTCCGCACATCAGTGTTGACAGGTGGTGCTCAGTTCGCTAAGAGCGCATATGGAGCGTTAAAATAATGCCAATCAAGATCCCTGAATACGGAGAACAACGTGTCGACCTACAGGTCGCAAAGACGCCTCGTGCGAACTATCAGCCAGCCGGTGCCGCACCAGGCGCTGGACTCGGTGAAGGTATATCTGCACTGGCGAAAGCCGGTGAAGCAATCGTTGACGACATCAGCACCACTGAAGCTGAGGAAGCTCTCACCAAGTTCGAGCGAGAGAAGAACGCACTCTTCCATAACCCAGATGGTGGGTACTTCAACACCCAGGGTAAAGATGCGTATGACATGCAGGGTAGGGTCACTGAGAGCCTCACCAAGCTCAAGAAGAACTACTCTGAGTCACTGAGTGCCGGCGCACGTGACAAGTTTAACAGGGTTGCTGAGAAGCACGTTACACAGGGCATGAGTAACATTCAGCAGCATGCATTCAAAGGGTTCAAGGCGTGGGAAGTCGCCACCATCAAAGCAGGTGTTGAGAACTCAATCGAGAATATCGCACTCGACTGGGGCAACAAAGAGAACGTGGCGCTGCAGTTTGAATTAGGCAGAGCTGCCATTCGCGACGCTGCCAAGCTTGAGGGTATCTCTGGTGAAGCACTTAACGAACAGCTTCAGAACTTCGATGCGTCAGCTGCACAGGCTGCTATCAAAGCAGCCACTGCTGAGTCTGCTGAGAAGGGCATGGAAGCTCTTGATCTTTATGGTGAGCGTCTGGAAGGTGCTGACAAGGCTATCATCAAAGACGGTATCGAGACAAAGAGCAGGCAGGAGAAACAGCGCGACGATGCGATTGCTGCGGTGTCTATCACCAATAATGTGCTCACTCGTTACAAGAGCTTATCCGAGATGCAGGACGCGGTGCGCGAGAAGACCAAGAATGACCCAGAGCTGATGGGCAAGGCTCTTCGTGAGCTGCAGTCGCAATTCGCGAATAAGAGATCCGCTGACGCTGATGCAAGGGTTCAAAACTTTGAGCTCGCTGAAGACTTCATATACAAAGGCGGCACTGCTGCTCAGTTTATGGCGACCAATGAGGCAGCTTGGGACAGTCTGACTGTAACACAGAGGCGATCCATTGAATCCGGCAAGCCTGTCACTACCAACTGGAACAAGTACAATGAGTTCATGCTCATGGACCCAGTGGAGCTGGCGAAAGTCGACCCGAACAAATATGTACCACACCTCGCCAAAGAAGAGCGCAATAAGTTTTACACTGCATACAAGGCGGCACGCAAGGGTGAGAAATCATCTGAGCATCAGGTTGGTCGCACCATCGCAGCACAGACTAAATCGACTGTTGAACAGATCCTGGGCAAGAAGTCGAAGGACTGGAGCACAGAGAAACAAGCCACAGCGGATAAGGTGTACAAGCTCATTGACGACGAGGCTCGCGCACGCAAGGTGCAGCTCAAACGCGACCTGACTTCGGATGAGTACACTGACCTTCTCAATGGGTTCACGCGCAAGGTTGCACGTGATAAATCCATACTCGGTATCTCTTATAAATCTGAAGTAAGATTGAAGGATGCGGTGCTCGATCTGCCACAAGACGAGATTGATATATTGACTAACACCCTCAGAGCAAATAACCTGCCAGTCACTAACAAGAACTTGATCAACTTGTACGAGCAGGTGAGGGACTGATGCCAATCAATGAGAGTAAGCTGTCTAATGTAGATCTGAGCACCTTTGAGACTGAGACTGAGAGCCCACAACTCACAGTATCTGAAGCACTCAAAGTAAATCCGAAGCAGCACGCCGAGACACAGCGACTGAGCAGAGAGTCAGGCATCCCGGCTGAGGCTGTGGTCGGCGCCGAGGATGAGGTCAAACGAGATCTCATCTACAAAGGCATCGACTTTGCTGACATGGAGAAGCGTGCACCAGGTACATCAAAATACCTGACTGACTTTAACAATGCGTCACTGTCTCATGACGATATTGACACTCTGAGTGCGCTTGAAGGTGTAATGCTCGCTGGTAAAAACGTAGCAGCAGTCGCACCAAACCTATCTGAAGCTGCCTCTGGTATCTTCGAGAGCCCTCTGCGTCTGATCTCCAAGTATCTCACTGAGCCAATGGGCGAAGTGGCCAAGGGTGTGTTCGGCTACAAGAACGTGAAAGATCCAGCGGCAACTCTGGCTGACTACTTTGCTGAACAGGCTGCTGGCTCACGAGCTCTGACAAAATCACTGACTGCTGACAACAAGAAGCTGTCACCATTTATGCAGGATGTTGCGTCCGGTGTGCAGTCCGGTGTTCATGGTGTCGCACTACTCGGTGCTGCTGTTCTGTCTCGCAACCCTGAGCTGATGATCCCGTTGATGGGTGCGTCGACGTTCGGCACGTCAGCGTCACAAGGTCTGGAGAAAGGTCTGTCACCTGAGAAGGCTGCACTACTTGGTACATCCCAGGCAGGTATCGAGATCTTCACTGAGAAGCTGGCCTTCAAGCCACTGCAGAAGATACTGGAGAAAGATCCGGGCTTCATGAAGAACGTGGTCGGGTTCCTCGCACGTGAGATCCCAAGTGAGCAGGCTGCGACAGTACTGCAGGATCTGAACGACTGGGCGATGCTGCCAGAGAACAAAGACAAACCGTTTACAGAATACCTCGCTGAGCGTCCTGACGCTGCCGTCAGCACTGCCATTGCGACAGTGGTGGGTGGTGGCATCCAAGTTGGTGCTGCGAAGGGTATGAGCTATTATTACGAGTCTCAGTACAAGAAGGCTGAAACTGCTGCATTCAATGTGAAAGATCAGGTTGACATGAATGGCCAGCAGACGATTGATTTGTTGAACCATTACGCATCGAAGTCTTCTACACGTGAGCTTGATGGCGAGACATTCAGGCAGTTCGTGAAGGGTATTGACCCAGACTCACAGATCCACATTGACAGTGAGCAGGCTGCTGAATACCTGAACCAGAAAACACCTGAAGAGATTGACGCAGATCCTGCACTGCAGATCCTGCGCGACAAGCTTGCAGAAGAGGGTGAGCTGAACACATCAATCTCAATCCCTGTTGCCGACTTTGCCACTGATCTTGCTGGCACTGAGCACTATGACGAACTGCGTCAGCACATGACTGTTGACCCTGAGACTCCGACTCCATTCAGGCATGAGCAAGCTGTCGAGTCGATGAAGGCATACCGTGATCGACTGATGGATCAGGCGAACGAGACTGTATCGCAGTACGCAGAATCACAGGAGATCTTCGCATCGGTTCGTGACCAGTTGATTGATACGGGTCGTGTCGACGCACAGCAGGCCAGTTTACTTGCGGAGATCGTACCGGCGTACATTGCCGTGAAATCGAAGGAACTTAAACTGCCAGTTGCTCAGATGTACGAGCAGTTCGGCCTGAAGGTTGAAGGGCCGATGACCGGCAAAGCCGCAGAGCTGCAGGCAGCTGGTGTGCTGAAGCAAGGCGAGCCTGTTGAATTTAAACCAATTTCGGTGGCAGACGCTGTCGCTGAGAACGGGGGCATCACCCTTAACCCCAATGGGTCAGTGTTTGAGGCTGACACTGGCTATGTTGCGACAATGCGTTCAAAGAATATCACTGACGAAGCTGACGTTGATGCAGAGTTGCTGGCGTTTGCGGAAGAGAACAAAGAGCTGTTATCACGCTCGAACGTGACCATCGGTGTGTTCGACTTCGGGGACGGTAATAAGAGCATTGACATTAACGTAGTCACGCCTGATAAGGGGCAGGCTCTGCAGCTTGGCAAGGATCTCAACCAAGACTCAATCTATGATCTTGCGAATAAGACTGTCATCAAGACAGGTGGTACAGGTGGCACAGGTCTTTCTCTTGAGGGTGCGAGTGCGTTCTTAACAAAGCGTGACTCTTCAGTGACACTAGCTGGCATCGACATTCCGACAAACGAGAGCGGTCAGATTCGACTCACTCATCGCAGCAGGAAAGAAGGTCTGACTGAGATTGACCCGTCATTCCACGGCACCGGTTACACAGGTGATGAGACTAAACGCAAGAAAGAGAACCCAGCTGCGTGGGTTGATCGCGCCTACTACGGCATCGAAGAAGGGACCGCTGCTGACTACAAGCAGGAGAAAGAGATTGGCACAAAGACTTATAATGTGTTCATCGATCCTGCGTCACTGTATGACTTCAATGCCGACCCAGACAACCTGAAAGCCGAGTCAACAGATTTCGGTGTGTTTGACCTGAGCACATATGAGAAGAACATCAAGGAAGCTGGCTACGCTGGCTACATTGTAAATGACCCGTCCGTCGGGCTTGTCGCTGCTTCGTTCTATAAGGGTAAAGTTGATGGTGAGATCGCAGCCACCAAGAAGCAGGAAGCAGACGCTTTCAAAGATTTCTTCGCTGGAGTGACTGAAGGCGAGGAAGGAAAGCCATCGCTCAAGAAAGAGTACACCCCTGTAATCGACACACCAGTTGATCCAGATTTCAAAGCTGCTATTGATAAACACCGTGGCAACTTCGACGTGCACATTGCATCCAGCATCCCTGGTCACCGTGAGGTACAGGATCTGGTTGGTGCTGCAATCGCTAAGACATTCAAGACTGGCACGATCCTGGACATCGGAGCGTCTGAGGGTGCGATGGTCAAAGCCATTGCTGAGACATCTGAGATGACCGGCGTGGCGCTTGATCCGAACGATTCGATGGAGGCCACGTTCAACAAGTCCCCAGTACCCGGCGCTGAGTATGTGAATGCAGCATTCGGCACAGAGCAGGCTGACGACGGCACTGAAGCATGGGAAGGCACCAACTGGTACGATCCGAAGAGCCAGAAGTTCGACGTGGTTCATGAGTCAATGGTGTTCCAGTTCATCCATAATGACCGTGATGCTCAGATAGGTAGAGTCGCTGACCTTGTTGCTGAGGGTGGCGTTGCTATCATCGAAGAGAAGTTGTTCACTGACCAGTGGGATGCGAACGAAGCCAAGAAGAATGAGTATAAGTCTCAGTACTTCCGCAAAGAGGACATGACCAAGAAGAGCGCAGAAGTGCTTGAAGGTATGAACAAGAACATGGTCGAGCAGGCTGAGCTTGAGAGCATCCTCAGAAAGAACTTCAAGTTCGTCACTCAGTACTGGGATTCCGGCAACTTCAAAGGATACGCTGCTTCAAACGACAACCAGGCTCTGCAGGAGTTGGTTGGTAACATTGGTGACACTAGCACTGAGTACACCACTGCACCTGTGCTCAAGCAGTCTGCTTTCCACGGCACACCTCATAAGTTCGACAAATTCAGCCTTGCTGCTATGGGCTCTGGAGAAGGCGCCCAGGCTTACGGATGGGGATTGTATTTCGCAGGGAAGAAGGAGATTGCTGAATATTACAGAGACACTCTGTCTGAGGGAGAGAATCCTGAATGGTATGAGGACATTTCTGAAATAGAAAAAGAGGCTGCTGACTTTGCATTATCATCTGCTCATACAGGGTCGACATGGGTGAGCGCTAAACAGCAGTTCATTGAGTCATATAATCTATCAGAAGCAACGATGAAGGATTATTCAAGCGCTTTCGATTCTCTTGCTAAGGCTGACCATCCCTTGAAATCTGGGACACTCTACCAGGTGGACATCCCTGAAGACGACGTGCTCCTTGATTGGGATAAGCCTATGAGTGAGCAGAGTCCTAAAGTACTAAGGGCTCTTAGAGGGGTGGATTCCCCCAAGATCAAGGAATCGCTTCAGTCTTTTGAGATGGGATCTACCACAGGCAGAACCATTTACTTCATACTAAAAGACGAGTTGGATCAACCTCCTTACTCCATTTACGACGACAGATCTGACAAGAAGGCTAGTATCTTTCTTGACTCCATAGGTATTAAGGGGTTGAAATACTCAGACGCCACCAGTCGCGGAAAATCAAGCGGAACTTCAAACTACGTCATCTGGGATGAAGGCGCCGTGACCATCGAAGCGGTGAATGATGAGGTCAAACAGGCGCAGGTCTACAAGCAATCAGCAGCTCTCCGTCGCGGCACAGAGACTCTGAAGCGGTTCGGCCTTGATCCAAACAAACGCCATCTCACTCGCGACGTTGCTGCAGCTCTTGAAGCTCGCACCCGTCAGAAGTATGGTATGGTTGATCGCAAGGATCAGAGCCCAGAGGCGTCGAAGAAGCTTGCCAAGTGGATGGTTGACGAAGTCATGTTCGAGCTCGACTCACCGGGCGAGTCTGGTGTTGGTTGGTACAGTGAGAAGTTCCAAGCAGCCATTGATACATTTGCCGAACAGTTCCCAGAGCTACAGACTGATCAGGATGCTCGCAACACCCTGACTCTGTTGATTGCGATCACCAGCGACGGTCAGAAGGTTGTGCCGAACTTTGCACAGGCTGTGGACATCTACTCCAACTATCGCGACGGCAACGGGTTCACCACTGACCGTGGTCACCAGCGCCAGGATAGTATCGACGCTAATCTTCAGATCCTGACTGACATGTTCTCACGCATGACTGCGGCAGAGGTTCATGAGAACCTAATGCAAGAGGCAACAATCAGTGAGCTGAAGAAGATGGCGAAAGAAGATGGCGTGGAGTTCTCTACGAACCACCAAGCGCACATTAAACTGCCAATGGCTGCCATCGTACTCGGACCTAAACTCGGAGCGTTCTACGCTAACCTGATGGGCTCTCACGGCTACCTTACTATGGACCGGTGGTGGACTCGTACATTCAACCGGTATCGTGGTTCATTGCTGCAGAGTGTATCCGGCACATCTGACAAACCTACTGATGCGAAAGGTCGTAAGATCGGCTTGGCCAGGTTCAAAGATCTCATCGGCCAGCCTGACATCAGTGATGACGAAGCTCTCGCTCAGACTGTGGTTCATGCGAAGACCTACGCAGATAAGGGTTACAAAGACGGCACACCAGTTGAGAAAGCTGCCAACTCTTTGTACAAGCAGGCATTCGTAAACATCGAAGATGCACCATACAGTGCGACAGATCGCACGTTCATGCTCGACACAGTCAACCGTGCTCAAAAGACACTATCCCGCAAGGGTCACAAATTGACTGTTGCCGATATTCAGGCTATCTTGTGGTACTATGAAAAACGATTATATGGAGAGTTAGGTGCCAAACAAACAGCAGATATCAGCTATCAAGAAGCAGCCGCACGAGTCATCGAAAGCCGTGGTGGACCAGCGGGACAAAATATTCAGCTCGACGAGTCTGAAGGAATCCCTGTTGGCTCGGATGTTTTCAACCAGCCAGAGCAAACAACCAGCGATGTAACACGGGGTACATACGATTCCGGTAACACTCTGATTCGACTCACCGAGTCATCAGATCTTTCTACATTCCTGCACGAGTTTGCCCATTTCATGCTTGACATGGAGCAGAAAACAGACGGCTCACAGCTGCCTGCCATCAAGAACTGGATTGCCAGTAACATTCAGGACGTAGCAAAAGAAGCAACTGACAACATGACAGATGGCATCAGCATGGTGTCAACTGATAACATCCGTGAGTTCCTGGCCAACGGTACAACCGGTCTGGCAGACTTCGACACAGCAATCGAAGTTGCAATTCATGAGCAGTTTGCTCGTGGCTTTGAGGCGTACCTGATGGAAGGCAAAGCGCCATCAATGGAACTTCGTAATGTGTTCCGCACCTTCGCCAGATGGCTGGTTCAAGTGTATCAGGTTGTCAAGGGTGATCTGAACGTGAAGCTCACTGACGAGATGCGTCAGGTGTTTGACCGGTTGATCGCTACTGAGGAACAGATCGCAGCTGCAGAAGCTCGTGCTAAGTTTGAGCCGATGTTCTCTGACGCAGCGATGGCTGGCATGACTGACAAACAGTTCGCTGAGTACAAAGAGAAGCAGGGTCTAAGTGAAGACAAAGCTCGTGAGACACTGCGCGATCAGATGATCAAGCAGCTGACTCGACAGACTCAGAAGTGGTGGAAGTCTGAGAAGAGTGACCTGATCGATGAAGAGACTGAATCGTTGAAAGGTGAGCCAGTCTATCGCGCAATCACTGCTCTGAGAGGTGGTGAGTTCAAACTGGATCACGCTGCTGTGAAAGAAGCTTATGGTTTCGAGCGTACTGATAAACGCGGTCGCACTTCAACAATCGTCCCACCGGCTCTGATCGGTCTGACCATCAAGGGCGGCGAAGGTGTAACAGCTGATGACGCGGCTGCTTTCTTCGGCTTCGACTCTGGTGACCAGATGATTAAAGAGATCATCGATGCTCCGAAGCTCAGCGTAAAAGCTGAACAGAATGCTGAAGCTCGAATGATTGAGAGGCATGGCGACATCCTGACTGACGGCAGCATTCAGCAGCTGGCAGATGAAGCAGTGATGAATGAAGAACGTGGTGCCCTGATCCTGATTGAGTTGAAGGCTCTGATGAAGGGCACATCTCAGGCTACGTTGGATCGTCGCACAATGAAGTTCCTGGCCGAAGAACGCGTCGGTCAGATGTCATTCCGTGAGATCAATCCCGGTAAGTACAGAGCCGCTGAGATCCGCGCAGCACAGGAGTCAGCCACTGCCCTTGCCGAAGGGAACAAACCGCTTGCAGCCGACGCCAAGAGTCGTCAGGCAATGAATCATTATCTTGCTATCGCAGCTACTGAGGCTAAGAGCAACACCATGAAGATCGTTGACCGGGTTGCTCGCTACCGTAAGAAGTCAGTGCGCGAGAATATCGCGAAAGCTGATGCCGGTTACCTGGAGCAGATTGACAAGATCATCAGTCGATTCGAGTTCCACAAAACCGCTACAATGAAGCAGGTCGACAGAGCGAACGTCGCACTGGCCACGTGGGTGGCTGAGCGTATTGAAACCGCTGGTGACAATCTAGTGCTGTCTGACGCTGTGCTGGATGAGGCATACACCACGCACTGGAAGAACGTGAAGTATGATGATCTACAGGGTATCAACGACTCACTGAAGAATATCGAGCATGTGGCAAGGTACACCAATAAGATCAGCATTGGTGAAGATCTCCGCGACTTCCAGGAAGTTGTTGCAAACTTCGTAGCACACGTGGCGAAGGTTGGTAAGAAGTATCCAAGCAAGATGTCAGCCGGTATAGGCGCAGACGTTGAAGATCGCAACCTGTTCAGATGGGCAAACGCTCAGATGACCAAGATCCCGTTCCTCACTCGCTGGTTGGACAATGGCGAACCTGTTGACATGGCGCACGATCTGATCATGCAGAGATTCACTGACGCACTGGATCACAAGTTCAGGTTGCACACTGAAGTCACTGAACCAACCATCACTGCTCTGACTGAGCACATGGAAAAGAACGCAGCCAGGATGCAGAGGAACATCTTCATTGAAGAGATCGGTGAGAGCATGCGAGCCACACAGGTGATCGCTGTAGCACTGAATACTGGTAATGTTGGTAACCTGAAGAAGATGCTACTCGGTGAAGGCTGGGCTAACCCTGAGAATGAAGACGAGATCACCTTCGAGAATGAAACTCTGCAGGCTATCCTGTCACACATGACTCGTGAAGACTGGGTGCTCGTTCAGCATGTATGGGATCAGATGGACAAACTGTACCCAATGCTCAAAGCAGTACATGAGAGCAGCAGTGGCCTCGCTCCGATGAAGGTTGCGGCTACACCCGTGGTGACCGAGTTCGGTACATTCAACGGTGGCTACTACCCAGTTGTATATTCCAAAGCTCGCAGTCACAAAGCTGAGAAGAACGCAGACAAAGCAGCGGCTGAGGTTGACTCCATGTTCTCACGTGGAGGCATGATTAGTAGCTCAGTGACAGCTGGATCTGTGAACGAGCGTACTGGGTTTTATGATCGCATTGAGCTGAACCTCAACACCATTCCGAATCACTTTGAAGAGGTGGTTCATTATGTCACGCACCATGATGCAGTTCGTCAGGTGAATCGTCTGATCTCAAGCCCGGCAGTCGCTGATGCAATCACTGCGGCACTGGGTGAGGAAGAGTTCAAGCTACTGAAACCTTGGTTGAACGACATCGCGAAGGACGGTAGCAACACCCCATCGAAGACGTTCATCGAGGCCATGTTCGGTAACCTGCGACTCGGTGTCACACTCGGTGCGATGGGCTTCAAAGCTTCAACCGGTATCATGCAGATCTTCGGATTGTTCACCACAGCGTCAGAGGTTGGCGCCGGTAAGACTCTGAAAGCCATCGTCAGCACTGTTGGCCGGTCACGCTATCTCAAATCAGTTCGTCGCGTACTCGGCAGCACTGATGACATCCAGAGTGCGTGGGACTTTGCATCAACTCGATCAAAGGTTATGAACCATCGTACATCAACAATGGACCGGGAGATCAGGGCAGCTGAGACAACACTGAAAGGTAAGAAAGATAAGCACGACTTACGTGGTAAAGTTGCCAAGGTGCAGAGTGCGTCAATGTGGCATATCGCGATGGTCCAGACTTACATGGTGGATCTACCAACTTGGCATGCAGCTTATGACAAGTCACTGTCTGAAGACGGCGATGAGCGCAAAGCTGTCAAGTATGCTGACTGGGCTGTTGAGAACCTGCAGGGATCTGGTGCAACCAAAGACATGGCAACGCTAATGCGCAACCAGTCGAAGCTGCACACCACTCTGACAATGTTCATGACCTTCTTCAGCTCACTTGGTAACTTGGCTCGTGACACCGGGCGAAGTGCCAAGAGCGCACCGGCTCACGTGACTGCAGCTAAGGTGATGTTCCTGTTCATCCTACCGGTTCTGACTGAGATGTTGCTGCGTGGTGAGTTCGACGATGAGGACAAGGAGCCAGAAGAGATGCTTCAGGAAACCTTGATCAAGCTTGCGCTGTACCCAGTCACTGCTGTTCCATTTGCACGTGACGCACTGGGTGCGTTGGCCACTGATTACTCGTACAACTTCAGCCCGGTTGCATCAACACTTGAGGCTGGTATTCAGGGGTACAAAGGCATCGCCGCAGACTTCTTTGATGACAGTGACGTCACTGTTGGCCCGTATAAAGCTGCGTCCAAGCTAACCGGCGTCGCATTGAAAATACCGGGTGTCAGTCAAGCATGGGCAACAGGTGGTCACATCTACGATGTAATCGAAGAAGGTGAAGAGCTGACGCTGCGAGAATTGATTTACGGAACGAAACGAAAATGATATTGTACGACACTCAGGAGTAACGCCATGACCGTAGGAACCAGTGGAATCACATCAGGACCATATGCAGGCAATGGAATTGCTACTGATTTTTCTTACACGTTCAGGATTGACGATAACACCCAGGTGCAAGTTTATGAGAAGGTCGGCGTAGCAGCACCGGTGCTGCTCACGATCGGCATTGACTACACTGTAGCGGGTGTTGGAGCTGACGCAGGTGGTCTGATCACTCGTGTGGCAGGCGCACTCCCAACCGGCTCAACATGGTACATTCGATCCAATTACAACTCTCTCCAAGCTAACTCATTCGGATCTCAGGGTGCGTTTTTACCGCAGGTTCATGAAGCGGCGATGGATAAGCTCACCTTTGGTCAGCAACAGCTGGTAGACAAAGTCGCTCGTTCCATTCAGATGGCGGCGAGCGAGTCCTCCGGTGTATCGATGGAGCTACCACAGGCGTCAGATCGCGCACTGAAGGCTCTTGTATTCAACGCAGACGGCAGTGTCGGTGTATCGGTGTATGACTACGACATCCAGGCTGCAGCGGTGGCTGTGTTAGCAGCAGCAGCAGCAGCAAGTGAAACAGCAGCAGCAGCAAGTGAAACAGCAGCAGCAGCAAGTGAAACAGCAGCAGCAGCAAGTGAAGTGGCGTCAGATGCGTCAGCGGCAGCGGCTCTGGTGAGCGAGAACAACGCGGCAGCCTCTCTAGCCTCCATCGCCTTCCGTACAATCAACAAGCAGGCTGGTAATTATATAGTCCTGACTACTGATAGAAATAAGCTGATTGAGTACACTGGCACTGGTGGGCATATATTCACCCTGCCAACTACTGCAACCCTTGGTGATGGATTTGAGTTCCATATTAAGAATGCTGGTACAGGTTCAATGGATGTTGATGCCAACACCATCGGTGGCGCAGTCATTGATGGAGTGAACAGCATCACTCTTGTACCTGGGCAGTCTGTAGTGATTGTATGTGATGATGTAGCAGGGCATTACGAAGTTACGCAGTCGCGTGGCTACGCCCTCCTTGCATCAGCCTCTACAGTCTCGAACACACCAGCGGGAAACATTGCAGCGACTGATGTGCAGGGTGCACTAAATGAGCTTGATACTGAGAAGGCGTCTAAGCAGTATGTAGATGCAAGGGCTAATTACGCTAATGACAGCATCAACGGCCAGTTCAGAGTGGCTCAGGCAGGTACAAGCTTTCCTGCTCCCGTAACCAACACTTACGATCTTGATGGGTGGTTATTTAGGTATATTGGCACAGGTGTTGTTACTGTTGCACAGGCGACAGGGTCAACCACTGGAAAACTTGCTAGAGCCGTCACTGTTACTACGGCAGATGCGGCTATTGCAGCAGGAAACTACTACGCAAGCGTAACCAAGATTGAGGGGCATGATGCTGTTAAGTATCTCGCAGAGGCTTCTACGGTAGGTGTAACTGTATCTGCGCCTGTTATTGGGATTCACTGTATTGCTATCTATAATGGAACTTCAACCTATGTTCAGGAAGTGGATATTCTTGTTGCTAATACGCCACAAGCTGTAGTGCTAAACTTCCCACTAACACCAGTGATAGCAAGTGCTGTGAATGCGTGGGGTCTAGAGATTCGCTTTACTAATGCTTGCGGAGCTACATACCAAACTACGGCAGACGCTTGGAATGCTGGTGACTTCTATGCTACAGCTAACCAAGTGAACGACATGGCAACCATAAGCAATGTGTTCACCTTAGAGGATGTGACATTTAACCTTGGCACTTCCGTAGTCCCTGATACTGCAACCTATGAGCAGGACTTGGCTCGGTGTCAGCGGTACTACAAAGAGTTTACCCAGATAAAGCTGAGGAATGGTGCGGCACTCTCCGAAAATGTTATTTTTGAGCGGTCTTTACCTGTTGAGATGCGGGTTGCACCAACTGTCACATTTACCACAGCTCTCGGAAGTGGCGTGTCGGCTGTACCGTTTGTAGATGGGATACAATTCGTGGCCGTAAGTGATGGTGGACAGGGCCGAGTGCTCCTTAGTAACATTACAGTCAGTGCGAGGTTATAACATGAAGATAAATACAGTAGTAGAACGTGAGGATGTGTACCAAGTCAATGGCAATACGTTCGTACCTAAGGGTGATGCAGAGTTCTTGCTTAAATTGCAGAAGTGGATTGATAGTGGCGGTGTGGTTACCCCATATACAGCCCCAGCGCCTACAGTGCTTGAGCAGATAGTAGCTCTCGAACAGTCTATTGATAGCTCACGCATACGAATTGAGTGCTTATCTGCTGCCATAAAGACCAGTGCTGGTCAGCCGCTTACTGCTGATGAGCAATGGGCATTGGATAAGGTGAACACAGTTAGTGCAGAGATTGTGCGGCTGAGGGCGCAGTTGTAGATGCCTTGGTTTAAGAACAGGAAAATATAAGCGTGAACATGCCGCGTCAGGATGAAATCAATGATCAGTCAACCAATGAACACTGACACAATGAAGCACGGAGCAGATGCAGTAGCAGCCGGTGCAACCGCGTTGTCAATCTTAGAGTGGATGCCAGAGATCGCAGCACTGTGCGCAGTGATCTGGTACACAGTGAGGTTCATTGAATACACTGTTGTAAAAGTGCGTGAGTATAAACAGAGCAGGAATTGATTTACGAAAGCATTCGAGACCTCCCTCAAGAGATCCTTGATTCATGGGATCAGCGGTGGCCGAACTTCCCGATCACTGAGCCGAACCTATCCTGCTCATGCTGCGGTGAGTTCTACTGGGGTCCAGAGTTTTACATAGGTCTTGATCGACTGCAGCTGGTGCGAACTGATACCGGCACCCCTATTGGATTCTCAAGCGTACATCGATGCTGGCATCACAACGCAATGGTAGGGGGCGCCCCTTTGTCAGTGCACAAGCTGGCAGCGTTCGACGTGAAGATCGGATCTCACGACAGGCACGAACTTCTCGCCGCCTTGAAGAAGGCTGGCTTCTCTACGTTTGGGCTATATAATTCGTTCATCCACACTGACATCAGATTGAATCGTTTGTGGTACGGGCACGGAGGTAAGAAGATATGGAATGGTTAGATGGATTACTTGGAGTAGGTGCGTCAGTAGCGAGTGGTGGCTTGTTCGGCATCCTCGGCTCAGTGGTTGGTGTGGTTGCTAAGCACTACCAGGAGAAGGCTCGTCAAGCGTGGGAGCAGAAGAAGTGGAGTCATGAAGAGAACATGCACAAGCTGCAGATGCAGGCTGCTGCCGCAGAGACTGAGCAGGAGATCGCTATCGTATCCAGCCAAGGTGCGTGGAATGGCCTGAGTGAGTCAATCACTGCTGATACTTCTGGCAGCCGTGGATCTTCTCAATGGGTGACAAACATCAAGGCACTCTTTCGCCCGTTCCTCACCGTCGTACTGTGGGTCATGGCCGCGTGGGTATTCAATAAGATAATCGACACTGCGTTCCAGGAGTGGCTGTCTACTCAGCCTGAGAACATTTCAGACATGATTCATTATATGGTTTATACAGTGTTCTTCACCGCGTCGAGTGCGACTACTTGGTGGTTCGGTGATCGAGCTCTGACACCTCCGAACATGAAACATCGTTAGCTTCATTCTTCAGTTCATGATGTAGGGCAATCAACAGATCCACTGCGGCTGATGCCAGGTGTCGAACCTGTACGTCACCCTTTGGATCTGGTATGAACTTCTCACCCCTGCGATGAGCGACGATGTGACGCATTGCTGCGTTCTTGTATTCACGAACCACTTCGCCGGTCTGATCCGTCCAGTTGTCACGCTCATATTTCAGGTTTCCGTCAGCGAGACACTTGACAGCCTCCTCCAGCGGCAGGGCGAGGATCAAATCCCAGTCAGTCTTGCCAGCGTAGGTCTTCAGCCCACCTGCTTTCATCTTATCTTCTTCCACTGTGGGCATCACTTCACCTCGCACTTATAGTATACCGGGATGTGTAGTCGATTGGCAAACTTCACCTCACTGGCTACACCGAAAGAATCCTCCCAGCCTGGGATCATCAGCACCCACAACTCGTCGCAGTGGCGAAGGTATGTCTCGTCGATGTGCAACCAGAACTCATGGGTGCGTGGTAGTTCGTGGTGCTGTGCGATATCGTGGCAGTGTACGATGGGTGAGAACGGAACAACTGACCCATCCATCATGATCTTCGCAGTGAAGTCGCGAACAGCTTCGTATCGCTGCTGCATCTCTTCTTCTGTGCCACTGTATGGTGACGCTATATATATTAGTTTGCTCATGCTCTCCACTCTCCGTTGATCACGCTGATCAGTACTCGTTTGCCATTTGGGTATATTCCGCAATGGGTTTGCAGCCATGAGCTGAGGCCGCGATTATACCCAAGCTGCAAGTATGTTGATGTGCCAGTCTGGTAAGCACCGAACTTAATGGCGGGTGAGTGACTGTGACCAACGATCATCTTATACTCTGACATTGCGAAACTGTTGACAGCTCCACGCGCTCCATTCGCGCCTCGGTCACCATGCTGGCCGACATCGATACCTTTGATCAGATGTGACTTGCGGTCACTGAGGAACTGATGATTACACTGCAGTCGGCCTCGTGAATAAAGCTCAAATGGATCAGGCGCCTTCGGACCCTGGGGTGTCCAACCTGCTTCGCCGTACACTGCAGCACACAGCTCGTGATAGATCAGAGCGTTGAATGGGTCACGATCCGGCTTGTATTCGTTCAGCCAGCGCATGAGGGCTTCGTTGTGGTTCGATGATACAATGAGGCTCTCGACCCCCTTCGGCGTCGTGGCGTCGATCATAGCCAGCGTGGTGTCCAATTCCTGCCGTACATCATGGTGCCCAGTCACTGCATTGATGTGCCTGACCAGCCTGTCGTTATTGTGATGATGATTCTGCGGATAGAAGTCCAGCACATCGTGACGCACAATAGTATTCGGGCTCAGCACTTTGACTATTGAATCTTTGTTCTCGTAGGTGGCTGCTCGGACGACAGGGTCCATGAATAAAGCGTGCTCGTCACCGGTCACTAGTGCTGTCAGACCCTCTCCAGCTGTTACACCACTTGCGGTGTAGAACTTATCCAGGTCATAGAATGAACCAGCCGATGATGCCGACAGCTGGCGCAGGTGGAACACGTCACCGACTACTTCAACGACCAGTGCTGAGAACGAGTGGTGATGCTTACCTTTGGCACCGGCCTTTGTCTCAGAGTAATTACGCTGCGATACTGAGCCAGTGGTGTGCAGAATCTTCGGCATCTTATCCTGTGGCGTGGCGACAGTTTTCATCCGTAGTTGCCCATGCCCAAAGACTGCTGATCGCGTGCCGGATATGGTTTCCAATCCGGTTACCGGGTCGACTGCTGTTGCTTGGATCTTGATTGACCCCATGACCGCGATGTTCTTGTTCAGCACCAAGTCACGATCAATTAGGTACGGCTTCACATCAAGCGGATACCAAAGGTCGTCCTCAGAGTGACGATCAGCCCAGCCAGTCGGGTTTTTGTATCGAACAGGAATGACCAGTAGTTCTGCGTCGTTGTGCCTGCAGTATTGTCGCAACGCATCAAAGAACCCGCGATGAACTGGGGTATTGTTCTGTGCAGATGTGACCACATACCGCTGCACCTTGGTGGATCTCTTCAGCTCTCTGATGTCAGCAACACGAGCCTTGACAGTGTCCTTGTCAATCAGTGGCGAGTCAGTCACCGTCGGCTGAGTGGTGCGATACTTGCAGAGCTTACAGTAGTATCGCTGAGTTCCTGTTGGAGTCTTGCCCCACTTCGCCATACCCCCTTCACATTTCGGACAGGTGGTGCTCATTTGAACCACCCCTCTCGTTTGAGGATGAAGTACAGAGCAATGACAAACAGCTTAGCAAGTACAGTCCACCCCCACAGCATTGCTACGGGCTCAATCACACCGGCGAGCATGACTCACCGGCCCCACATGAAGAACTTATAATTGACGTAAGCCGCTGTCTCGCTCAGTGCGATCAGTGGCCAAAGTATTGAGTACGTCCAGATGGTAAACGGAGCAGTGCCGACGTCACTCTGGTTGTGTGTCTCACTGTACACGTAACCAATCATCACCAAATAAATATAGAATAGTATCATGCTATTTTCTCCTTTTTAAAATGTAAAACGTCAGAATTGCACCGGTGACAATTCCGTTCACACCACCAACCATGACGCCCATCAGATAGTAGTCGAGTAGACCCATTACGACTTGCCTGGGCAGCGCGGTGCGTGCCACCCGGCTGGGTAGTTGCGACAGGTTTCATCGCACGCCGGTGTGGTCGAGTGGTCGAGCTCAGCTAAAGCAGCGTCGACGATGTCGATCACGCTCTGATGATATGCAATCTTCTGGATGGCGAGTAGCGCATTAGTCGCTACTTCAAGTTTTGATTTGCTCATGTGTTCTCCTCTGCTCTCTGCGTGTACGATAATGTCATGTAATGCTGATGTCAAATAAAAGATTAGGGTGGGGGAGCAGACGGAGAGAGAGAAGACCCCACCCTAACCTGCTCTGCACTCTACTCAGTAGAAGTTCACCGTCAACTCATTCGTAGTATAGCCATCGCGGTATCTCTGGATGGCTGACTTCAGTCCTTCCTGGTCGTCAGTCTTCCTCTCGATTGCGTCAGCCACGGCGAGATCCAGTGTGTCGTTGCACAGTATCCTGATGATCGATACGACTGACTTCTGACCCTGTCGGTCGATACGCTTGTTCAGCTGCAGGTAGAACTCAAGACTCCAGTTCAATCCGAACCATACCACGATGTGCCCCGTATCCTGCAGCCCATCGACTCCGTGACCCATTGAAGCCGGGTGTCCGAGCAGCAGCGGGATCTCACCTCTGTTCCACTTGTCGATGATGTCGCCGGTCTTCGATGACTTCTCCCCTGTAAGGTTAACCGGCTTGTACTTCTTGAATCGCTTCATGATCCGAGCAGCGTCTGACTTGAACGTATAGCTGCACAGCACCGGTGACCCACCGGCTTCTTCGAGGATGTCTTCCAGTGCATCCAGCTTGGCATCGTGGATTGCCTCGAACTCTGGCTCACCTGCCACCAAGTAAGGACTGCCGTTGCAGAACTGCAGGCACTTATTCGACACTGAGCTACGGGAGAAGACTTCAATCTCTGTACCGCTGTCGAGCTGGGTGAACATGTTCTTCTCCACCTCGTCATATGCGACACGTGCTTTCGGTGGCAGGTCAACCATCATGTTGGTGATGTTCACGTCAGGTAGATCCAGGTAATCCTTGCTATCCATCTTCACAGTGATGTCGCTGATCTTATGCTCGATCCACTGCTTGCCGATCTCAGTCGGTGTGAATCCCCAGCCCATATAGTCACTGGCGAAGTAGCTGTCTTTGTAGTGGGTGACATATTCACCAAGTCTTTCGCCACCATCTACGGCCAAGTACTGACCATGTAGATCCAGATACCCGTTGCTTGCCGGGGTGCCGGTGAGCCCTGTTCGATACTTGAACTGTTTCAGGATCTTGCGCCAGCCGGTGACATGAACCTTGTACGTCTCGCCTCGCTTATCCTTTCGATCCCGGTTACCACCGGCCACTCGCAGGGTGCCTGAGTTCTTCAGCTTCGACACCTCATCATAGACAACCATCTCAAATGGCAGAGGTTTATTCTGCTTCAGGTAGTAGTGATCCAGGGTTTCTGCCAGCCAGTTCATTGACTCATAGTTGATCAGGAAGATGTCAGCGTCAGCAAAGAGTGCACGAGTTCTCTTGTCCTTGGTGCCGTGCACGATTGAGAAGCGAAGGTGCTTTGTGTGGCTCCACTTCCTGGCCTCACGTGTCCACACTGACTGGATGACTCGCAGTGGTCCGAAGATCAGAGTCTTCTTCACCTGCCCTGCTCGCATCCTGTCGACGATTGTGGTCAGAGTGCACACCGATTTACCCATCCCCATATCCAGCCACAGCATTGAGTCCTTGTGTGCCAGCTGGTGCAGGATGCACTCTCGCTGATACAAGTGGATCATGTCAGGTGTTAAGAGTTGCGAACTCACCGAAGTGCTCCTTTGCTGCTTCATTATATCGAACAGCAGCTTCCCCGGGTGTGTCGAACCTACCGAGGTATGTTTGTTTTCCGTTTATTTTAATCTGTGCGTGCCATTTGCCTGATTTACTATTGCGAGATACACCTCTGAACCCTGAAGTGTTGTGCGAAGGTATACCTGAGTTTCCTGAGTTGTCTCTGCACGTAGCCGAGCGAAGGTTATTCCACGCATTGTTCACCCTGACCCTGTCTTTGTGATCGACATACTTTGGGACCACTCCTGTCATATACAAGCATGCCAGCCTGTGAAGGCGATATATCTTTTTGTCGATCATGGTGTGGAGGTAGCCCTTGCCATCGACAGTCCCAACCACCTGTCCTTCCAACGCACGAGGATTCCTGAATAGTCTGTTAGTGAATACACCTGTTTCTGGATTATAGTGGATAATTCGTTTCAGTTCTTCTTGCGTGAGCATTCACCCTCCTATATGTGTTGAAGGAAATACCCTATATATGACAGAGGAAATATCAAGCATCAGCGGTACTCCCAGCCAACCATAGGTAAGTCATCGTAGTTGTGGAGATCAGCTACGAAACCATCGACACCTCTCTCGCCGTAGACAGTAAACACTTTGGCACCTGCTTCTTTCAGTCGAGCGTGCTCACGAATCTGTGCTGGTGACAGGGCGCCGTCGACAGTCTTCACTTCAACAAACCAGACCATAGTTGCCACAATGACAATCCGATCCGGTACACCGTCGCGACCAGGGCTCACCCACTTGCGAGTGATGCCGCCGATCTTCTGCACCTCTGAGTCGAGATACTTTTCTACTTTGCTTTCACGGACGCCCATTGATCAACTCCATGACCCTGTCAGTTAGTGGCTTCAAAAAAACCTCTTCAATTCTGCGCTGTCGAGCTTCGGTTTCGGCTTGTTGCTTAGTTTGATATCTGTTATTCAATCGTCGGATCTCAGCGGCTGTGATGCATTTGCTAGTCATTGATCAACTCCTCAGTGGCAGCACAAGCTTCTCTGCCTCGTTAATATAGTACTCATAGTTGATGGTGTCAGTAAACTCATCCATCCTGTTGCATATCCGCACAGTGTACCCGGTGTGGATGCCGGTGCGACGTTCTTCATGGCGACTCTGGTTCTTGGTGTGGAGGTCTGCACTCCACACGCTGTTGTCATTGGCTTCGTACACTGCCTTGCTACACTGGGCGCCTTTCTTGAAGTGACCCTCGATACCGGTTGGTGGTGAGAACTTCTCCAGGATATCACCGTCGGTGCTGATGTAATACCTGATGATGTTACCAACCTTCACTCCACCGTGCTCAAGCATCGAGCTGCGTGGAACCTTGGTACGCAGCATGAAGTCGTGGATGTCCTTGTGGCTGGTGATGAACTCACGGATGTCTTCGCCACGCACCAGTGCCGCCTCAGCAGCTTTGGCTACCACTCGTGATGACCAGTCCTTGTGCCACGGAAGCTCACGAGTACCGGGGTCTTCTTCAGCAGTGACGTATGCATACGCACCGATCCGCTTCAGTTTGCCATCCTCGTACTCAGCAATATAACTGTTCACGTCCCGGATCATCATTCGGTTGTAGGGGACCTTTTCAAGCTCAAGCTTAGTGACGCCTTCCCACCACTTACAAATCGCTCTGGAGTGCCCTAGGTACTCACGAGGGCACAAGTATGTGATGCCATCTGTGTTGCACTGAACCATAGTCAGTCCGGGGATCTTCAACATCTGTTCAACCAGCATCAGCAGCAGCAGTTGGCCATTGATTGTGATGCTCATGGTGTAAGCCATATCAAAGAATGGGCTGTACTTGTTGTTCGATCCACCGTAAGCACCGACCAGTCCGAGCTTGTATGCTGCGTTCTCTGGTGATCCTTTCTTATGGGTCTTCCTTGTCTCATACATGCTCAGGTAGGCGTCACAGAACTCACGCCCCAAGTGAGCAGGGAACAGTTCATTGTGGATGCCCATGTTTGGATAGTATGACGCGACATCCACATCCACTAGCTGATGAGTCTCACTCGACTCGATGATAGATTGATGCATCGAAGCATGCAGACCGCCGGTGCCGATCTTATACTCAAGACCTTGCACCTCTGCTACGAGATCAGTGAACACTCCCTTCGTCTCGGTGATCGTCTGTGCCGCCAGCCATTGATGGATTCGATTGAACTCTGGGTTCTCCAGATGCACGTAAGGGAAGATGACAGTCGACAGACCCAGCGATCCATGAATGGTCTGTTTCTTTTGTCGACCCTGGGTGTAGCAGCTGATGCCGTGCGCTTCCATCTCAGAGATCAGGATTGTCTCACCAATCTTGATGTCGTTCATGTTGGTCATGTTCCTGCCGAATCTGTCGGACAGCTTCTCACGCAGTGCGATAGCATGTGACGACCGCTCATAGAACATCAGTGTCGCATCAACATCGTGCCCGTTGTATTCGATCAGAGTGTCGATCTGCTCTGACGTCAGGTGAGTGCCCACTGGGAATGGCAGATCTTCGACCGAGTCCATCCTCATGTGGCACTCAAGGATCTTGAGGCTGGTTGACTTTGCCGGGTTGTCGAAGTGATGGATCTTGAACAGATCAACCTGCGGGATCAGCTGATCCTTGTCCCAGATTACATGAGCGAATCGTGCATTGAATGGTGCGTTGATGATTGACATCGCCACTTTGTAGATCTGTGGTGCAGTGGTGGCAATGCGGTTCAGGATCTGATGCAGCACTGGATAATCGAAGCCGAGGTTGTTGAACCCCACCATCCGGCATCTCATCTGGTTGGCAGTCGTGATGAATAAAATGAGCTGGTTTAACTCATCCTTTCGATCACTGATCTCGAAGCACCACTGCGTCTTTGATACGGCATGAGTCGCACGCAGCGTGAAGGCATTCGGGAATGTTTCAATATCATAGATGATGTCGCCGGGTGTCAGCCCGTAGATGAAGTCAGGTTGCATCTCTTCTCCTCTGTCTCATTGTATCGGCAGATGTTCATAAGTGCCGATGCTTCTCTCTTACAGCTGGTGGCTACCGTTTATTCAACAACTGGCTCCGACGGTAGAACGGAAAGCACGTGTATTATTCAACCACCATGTGTAAGAGAGGCTGCCCCGAAGAGCAGCCACTCTGTTTAAGCGAAGCTAGGTTTGATCATCAACCCACCATCAATCAGACCCTGATCAGTCCAACCAGCTTTGATATACTCTTCATAGCTGGTAGTCGCTGCAGCAGTCATGACGTTCGCAGCTGGAGCTGGAGCTGGAGCTGGGGCTGGGGCTGGGGCTGGAGCTGGAGCTGGAGCTGGAGCTGGAGCTGGAGCTGGAGCTGGAGCTGGAGCTGGAGCTGGAGCCTGCTGCGCATCAGGGCCACCATGAGTCGGGAAGCCACCGGTAGCAACATCACCGAACATGCTCGCAGCAGTCTGCGTGTTGCCCAGTTTGCCCAGTGGGCCTTCTTCACCGGTGATCATCACACCATTGACGTAAGCACCCACGCCTTTGTTGACCGGTAGGTTGTATGGGTTGATGTTGATCTGCGCCCATACGATGTCACCGGCCTGCACCAGACTCGGGTCCATCACCGGCTGAAGATCCAGACCGACGACCAGTGGCTTCTTATCAGCTGATGAGTTGGCACTCAGTGACATGTAGCCTGCGAGTGCTGGGGCGTCAGGCCAAATTTCAGCAGCTGGTTTGAAGCACAGCTTGCCGTTGTGCGGGAACCCAGCAGGGAAGCCGTTTGCTTTTTCAGCTTCGACTGCCTGCTGAATCATGGCAACCTGTGGGTCATTGTTGGCAACCAAGATGACAGCTCCGAACTTCGGATCATCACCGGGGTTCACCGAACGTGCGACGAACAGGTGTGGGTATGAAAGAATACCTTTTACTTTGATCTGTGTTGACATGTTTCTCTCCTCCTCAGAAGAATGATACAGGCTGCTCTGCCTGTGTTTCTGCTGCAGCTTCTGCGGAAAAGTCGACGACGGCTGCAGCCTGATTACGTTCAACTTTTTTAAGTGTGGGTTTACCCGGCTGATAAGACACGAACTGTTTGAAGATACGTTCTTTCTGGTCTTCAGTCAACAGGTCTGACTTCTTCAGTGCACCGGGTGTGATCAATGACGCAGGGTAGATGTCAGCCTTCCTCAAGCGGCGACCCTTCAGTGCTTTCTCGATCTCTTCAGCTGATGCGTTCCAGCCGTTACTACCTCGCCCTTTGCCCATGATGTAACCAGGTACGTTGATACCTTGTTCAACCCTGAACCGGACTTCTTCTTTTACCTTGGCGAACTGCGCCATCAGTGCTTCTTCAGTGTCAGCAAGATCTGCCAACGCTTCATCACTGAGTGACTTCAAGTCACCAAAGTCTGCTACCTTGATATCCATTTTATCTAGCACCTCCATGCTCGACTCTGCTCCAGCGCTGCAGTGTCCTTTGTGTTTGCACCACTCGTTACAATGTGGACCGGGGATCAGTGGTGCGTTCGGATCATCAGTCAGTGCTGCTGCTTTACCACGTTCAGCGATCATCTTCATCACGTAGCCCGACACGTCGTTCTGGTAACGAATCGGTGTGGTAGTTTTCGGTTGCACAATGGTCATGCGAACCGGGATGGCTTTTTTAATGTCATCTCGTTCTGCATGAAGCTGTCCACCAAGGTAGTCAATCAACTGGCCATTGTTCTTCTCAGAAACATAGCCGCGACCATCTTTGTAGTCAGCCACTTCCATGAAGATGACTTCCTCATCCAACACCACTGTGATTGTGATGTCGCACGTGCCCCACCAGTCATCACGACCAACAGCAGCACCTGGGTTTGACCGCGCTTCAGGTTTGACAAGCACTTCGCAGCCGGGGAACTGAGCCTTCAGCTCATTGACACGACGTTCAACATAATCAAGGCAGATCTGCACTCTGGCAATACGATCAGGGTGAACCATCCACCCCATCAGATTGTCTTCATGGTTTACGCCAATGATCTGACCGTCGTATGCGTCAGCTCGTACCCCGTTGATCAAGCACAGCTCCAGCAGCAGGTGGCTGCCGGTGCCATCAATGGCAGCTGCACTTGATGTATTAGGGTACACTGCCTCTTCTCGTACAGAGCCGGGGCAGTGAGGCCATCGCTTATTCGATGGGCCTAAGCGTGCGTGACTCATGTCAGAGCCTTGATGCGAGCCAGTGCTTCACCGAACTTCTCAGGTGCGAGTGTGTTGATGGAAGCACTGCCACCCAGTTCAGTCAACACTGCTTGGATCTTCGGCATTGCTTCTGCCTCATGACCACCGAGTCGTGTGAACTCTGCAACCAGCGCGGCGTTGAGTTCTTCAACAGTGACAACAGGTGCTTCAGTCTTCGGCGGTGCAGGTGCAGGTGCAGGTGCAGGTGCAGGTGCAGGTGCAGGCTTAGCTGTCTCCACTTTATCAGTGGCTGCGCAGGCGTCAGGCTTCAATTGCAAGTCACCAACACCTGTGATCTCAATCGGTGCGTGAGCTGGTTGCTCGGCAATCTTCTCCAGAGCGTCAGCGATTCGTTTCAGGTTATTTTCGATACTCATTTGTATATACTCTCCTCTTTCTGTTCTTCGGTTGGCTTGATGGTCAACCGTCCTTCATTGAAAGCTGTAATAATCTCCCGCATCATATCAGCGGGATTACGCTGCAGCTTCTTACAGCGTAACTTGAATGCATCTATCACTTTTTTGCAGATGCGGAGTTGGTAGTTAAAGTTAAAGTTCATATTGTGCTCCAGTATAATGTTATAGTACTACATGTCAATACATTTTATTACTTCATTTCACCGCCTCCATGTAACTGTCGTACACTTCGGAGCATGACATGTTCAGATACTTATCTGTGTCACGTACAACCCATAGCCGGATTGCCTCACGATGTTTCTCTGCTCTGATTCTTGCGATGTCATTGATCCCGTTCATCGTGCGACCAATCCACACCGGTGACAGCTTGGTCAGGTCACACATGATCATGTCACTCATCTCTGGGCTCAGTGCTGCAGCCTTCAATGTAACCATGATCTCAGCAGCGGTGACCAAGTCGTTCCTGAATGCTCCGACCTTGTTCTTAATGAGGAACTCAATCGTGTGCTGCATTGGAGACTTCGATGCGTCGGTAATGTCGCGTACAAAGTCAGTCATCACTGGTGCAGCACCTGGGTTGAAGTCAGTCAGATCAACCTGGGTCATAAGATACCAGATGCAATAGTTGACCCCACCTGAGTGCATCCAGTTCCACATCTCAGTCCAGTACTTTCTCCACTGAGGCTTCATCTCGCCCGATGAGTCACGCACATTCAGGTCAGACCATGTGCCGTAGATCCTGCGACTGGTGCCTGCCAGCTTCACAGGTTGGTTGCCGTTGTTGGTGGTCATGGTGACACTGACAATGTTGTCGATCTTCACTGGTGTAATGCCTTTCTGGTTCACTCGCAGGCTATCAGGTGGAGCAGAGCAGAGTGGCTTGATCTTATTGGATACGACGGTCGCCATCTGATGATCGCCCAGCTCTGCTTCATTGATGTGCAGGTGCTTGGTGCTCAGTAGGTAATCATTGAAGCCGGTCAGCAGTTCGTCACCATTGATCACTGTGCCGTACTCACCCATCGCTTTGCACAGCGGGTAGAGTAGAAAGTCTTTACCAGACCCTTCGAGCCCACCGAGTAGCAGCATGTGATTGATCTTCTGCTCGGGGTGGCGAAGGGTGAAGGCCATCCACTTGATCATGTGGTCGCGGTTGCTTGACCAGCCGAGTGCGTCCCAATGATTAAGCCACGGTGAGCAGTCGCCCGGCACACCCTGATCAACCTGAGTCGGTGACCACGTGTTACCGTATTTGATACCCCGGTCAATGTAGACCATCGGGCGCTTTGGCGCGAAGTTCAACCGGTCAACCTTCTCCACCCTGCCATCTTCAAGCGCAGTCTTCTTGGCCTCTTTGTCCTCGTGCGAGTAAGAGTTCTGGAACGCAGCAGGGGTCAGGAACATCCGGGTTGCTACATCGTAGAATCGATCCTGCTCTTTGATATACAGGAACTGCTTATATAGTGCAATCCCTTCTTTGTTCGCCTTGTACCAGTCAGCACGCAGCTCCTTGAGCATCTCTTTCATGAATGTTTTGGACCAGTGCATCACGTCGCTGATCTCATCGTGCCAGCTCATGCGATCCAGTGCCGGTAGTGAGTCGACAACCTGCAGCAGACTCTGAGCTTTAGCTCTTGCCTCAGCTGACGTGCGATCAATCATTCTGAGATCATCCATCACGCTGCGTGCAGTAGGCGCTGTTGGTTCGACAGTGGCGTCAATGAAGCTAACAGGGCTCTGCACAGTAACCTGCGTGGCGTTGGTGTGCACAGGAGCTGTTACTATCTCTGCGAAGTCACGCTTCAATCGGAACATCGCCATTGTCTCACTGAACCCTGGCTTCTCTTTGTCGAGGAACCCCATCAGGTCGCGCACTGTACGCTGCTCACAGGCTCCGTGGTGACACTTGAACCCTATTGAGCCGTCACCATTGGTGAAGACTGCTGAGCCATTGTCTACTCTGTCGGTGTGCTCATCCACCCACGGACAGGTGATATCAAAACGTCCGTCGGATCGTACATCTTTAATGTGAATGAGGTCTGGGATTTGGAGGAGGGGATGATCTGGTAGATCAGCAGCCCCGTCGACGCGACCTTCTCTGCGAACAGCTTCGAGATCAACGTGGAAGGGTGCGGCGAGATCTGCGAGAGTAACTCTTCTCTCGGGATTCCACTCAGTGAGTCGACACTTGAACGGCTCACCATTGACAAGCTTGCTTGCCTTGTTGTTTGATCCTTCCGGTAGTCGTACATAACGCGTTACTCCCTTCATCCCTGGATCTTTACCCTGCGGCGCCAGTCCGTTAGCTACCAAGCCATCCAGCAGGTTCTCAACCTTGTGTCTATCAGCGCATGGCACATCGAGGATGTAGCCCCACTGCTCAGATCCTGCAGATGATTCAAGAATCCATGCAGGCTTTGGCAGCTTGTTCGCTTCAGCGATGTCCAGCTTCTCACGAACATCATCAAGCACGATAACTCTGGTACGCAGGAACAATGCCTTGCGGCGACGTGCTACACCTTTCTCATCAGGTGCAAAGATGGAGATGGTGAAGTATTGATTGGTGCCCGGAGTCAGTGGATATCTGCAGGCGTAGTCACCCTTCCATGCGATCAGGTGCTTATCTGCGGGTATAGCCCCAGGGTCGTAACTGAAATCTGTAACATGAGCGTATGGTGCATCTTCGGCAAACAACGCTTCAAGAAATTCTTTATTCCCGATCACAAGCTCTCCTTCTCTCTGGTTCGGTACTGTATTGAATAGTAATGCGGGAGTCAAGCCACCATTGATAGGTCGAGCGTCTCCAGCACGTAGCCGATGCTTAGATCCCCTGCTGCAGCTGTGTAGCCATGTTTACCAAGGCCGGTGTGCAACCCTGGTCCCAGTTCGTAACGTCAGCTGGTGAGTCACACAGGCAACCTGCTGAAGGCCAGCGCGAACAGTGCAACGATGAAGATGAAGATCTCACACCAGTATTTCATGATAAATTTCATAGACTCATGCCCCTCTGTATCAAGCTGTTCATGATGGCAGGTCCGATGTACCGCTGCTGATTCTCCAGATACAACATGAACCCAGAGTAGCTGTCCATCTCCAGCATCGCGTAGTATTCAGTCATCTGTTCTTCAGATGGGGAGGAGATGTCACTGATCGGCTGGCACAGGTGCTCATCGAGCAGCAGCACTTCGTTGTCAAGATCGATCACGGTGACACCATTGCGACCGGGTTTGATGTATCCGTTTTCACTGACCGCCTGAGCAATCAGAATGATGAAGCACCTGCCGTTATCGAATGTCTTTGTACAGTGCCATCGTGGGCTGTGGAGATACGGACCGGTCCTGGTTTCAGTTAAGTAGCTCATCGAGCCACCTCCTCAAGTGTGATGTTAAGCATGCCCTTCGGCTTGTGACCACAGTCCATGACGAAGATCATGTTCGGGATCGGGCGAACGATCGGTGTCTTTCCGCGCCGATGAATCCGCACATGGCTGTTCATCATGAGCGATTCAATGGTAACCAGTGTCAGATGATCGCAACCTTCAACGATCACAGTGCTGCAGTACTCATAGTAGTCATTGAAGCTGTCGTTGGCAAACTGATGAGCACTGATCGTGCGATATACGCCCTGCGACTCTGCGATGGTCTTGGCCAGTGTTGACTTCCCAGATCCAGCTGGGCCACTGATGCTGAGCCCGTTCTTTAGTAAATGTTTCATTTCTCTCTAGCCTCCATCATTGCGTCAGCGTATCTATAAGCTGCCTCTGCATAATTGCTGCTATTTTCACTTGCTCCTGCTGCAATAATAACCCCCTGCAAAGCAGTCATGGCGAACTGGTCGCGCAGTGTGGGGGTTTTGCTGGCGATCTCAATCAAGCAATCATCTGTTGTTTCACTCATCATTCCACCTCACATTTCTTAATCTTGGCAAGTGCCTCTACACCTATCTTAAAATTAGATTCGCGCCTCCCACTGTTGTCCTTCATCCGGTCAATGGCCTCCACAGCTATAGCCAACTGCTTTGTGAGGCGAGCGTTATCATTCCACAGTCTAACATTCTTGTGCTCAAGCCATGTCTTAGACATCGTTGTATCACTCATCACTTGACTCCACAATCTTCCCACAACACTCACACCGCTTAACAACATCAAGCTTGCTCATGTACTCATCAACCATATCGTTCAGTATGTTGATTGCCGAGTCTCTGGCAGCATCAGCAGCAGCATAAGCAGCATCACGAGCATCAGCAGCAGCAGCGTCACGAGCATCAGCAGCAGCAGCGTCATGAGCATTAGCAGCAGCATGAGCAGAAGCATGAGCATCAGCAGCAGCAGCATAAACAGCAGCATAAGCAGCATAAGCAGCAGCCCTAGCCTCTTTACGGATAGATTCATCTCCAGTCACAAGGTAGCGAACAATTAGATTGTACTTATCTGTAAATTGCTTGATCTTTTCAATGTTGATTAGCGCCTGCTTTCTAGCGAACGCTCTCAACAACCAGTCGTTGTCGAACCCCTCAACCTCAATCGCTGCCACTTTATCAACAGCTTCTCTCAATTCTTTATATGTTGCCATGCTACTCCTCCGTCTTCTGCTTGATTGCTTCTATGGCTTCTTCTATTCCGAAACTACGCTGCTTATATAACTCTAGGTGGTCAGGGTCGAAGTCTGGTAGCGCATCATATTTCTTAAACTTCTCGCTAAGAATAGCAAGGCACTCCTGATGATGCTTGCGCTTTAGGGCGGTGAGGGATTGGTGAGGGATTGAATCAACTAAGCGCAGGTTCTCAGCAATCAACTCCTTTATACCGACATCATCATCTGAGTAGTCGCATTCTGTTATCTCACAGTTTGACATAAGCAGACCATTCCTGAGTGTCTCCACATGCGCCTTCAACTCTCGATTAGATAGCCTCTCCCCATCCAGATCATTGCTGCACTCAGTCAAGGCAGCCTCTAATCTATCAACCTCTGCCTGCATGGATGCGCGGCCATCGGCGTATGCTTTATCATACTTCCGCTTCTCAAAGCAATGAGGGCATGACCTGTACTGCCGCCCGTCATAAATTTTGGTGCAAGCACTACATGTTGCCATTATACACCTCACGCTCTTGTTTGTCAGTCATTTCACCACCTCCATTGCCTGCTTGATTGCCCGAATTGCGATCTTGGCCCTCTCCTCCCACTCAATAAGGTCGTGATGCGAGTCGCTATTAAATCCCTCATCAAATAAAGACATAAGCACTTTGACATGCGACTTCAACACGTTCAGCTCATCAACCTCTGCCTGCATGGATGCGCGGCCTGCTCTGAATATATTAAATGTGGGGTAGTCAGGTGTCTTTACTTCCTCAACACACCATTTTCCGAACGCCTCACGCTCTTGTTGGTCAGTCATCCTTCACCTCCGCAACCTTCAACGGATTTATTGCTGCACCGATGCTGCTTGAATCTTGGTTTCAATATGTGGGTGTCATGCACCCCGAACAGTTCACCACATAAATTGCACCGTGCCTCGGTGTAGTCTCCAAATAATTCGTTGTAACTGGCTATAGAGAAACTTCGCACAACACCATCGCTACACTTCAGTTTCATTTTTCACCTCCATCTGGTGCAGCCTCAACCGCTGCGTGTTTCTGTGCGTTGTTCATCATTGGTAACCCCACAGCTCTTTCAAATGACGCTCTGCAGCAGTGAAGCCTTCGTTCTCCAGCTCTTCGAGTACTTCTTCGCGAATCTCGTCGGTGAAGTTTGACTGCTCTGCCTCAGCGTCAGCGTCACGTCGGCCGATCTGATATGCCTCACGCTCACCTTTAGTAGTGAGCTCTGGCCCAAGGTCACCCTGCACCAGTCCATCGTCAGTCGCCGGGTTGCCGCACACAGCCAGCACCTTCTGGAATAGTTCATTTATGATCGTTTCGTCACCGGCTACGAGTGCAGGGATGGTTACTGTCCACAACTCTTCACTGGCCGACGACGCACCACATTCATCACCCGGGCAGCCCGGACAATCATGACTGCGAATAGCTGCGTCCTGCTTCAGTGCTTCCAGTAGTCCGACACGCTGGCGCTCGGCACTGATGGATCTCTCACAGAGCTCTTGGATCAGCAGGTCATTCTTATACAGGATCTTCATCCGTTCTGCGTACTGACTGTTTGACTCGTTACCGTTGTTCATTTCCTTCTCCTCTTTCTCTCGGATTTGCTCAGCTTCTTTGGCGCAGTGCTGAACTTCTTCTGCTTCTCTTCTGCTTCAGCTCGTCGCGCTGCTTCAACTCTGCGACGATAGTGGCCGGGTTCTACTGTTGGGGATATCATCGTCCACCAAACCTTGCGAACTTCTGTGCCAACTCGTGATACCTTCTAAGCTCTGGCAGGTATTCACCTTGTCTATTCAGCCGGTTCTGGGCTATGCGCCTGATCACTGACTTAGGTGTTCGGCCCAGTAGGCAGGATAGATCTTCCAGTGACAGCTTTGCATCCAGCATGTCGCGTAGGTCGTCCATTTCTTCTGCAGACCAACGTGCTCCAACCCTGGGTCTGATTTTTATAAATGATGCTTTGAGTCCCATGTTATCTCTCCTTCTCTCTTGCAGCGAATCTGGCAGAAGCCACCGGCGCACCAGTGGCAACTGTCAAACAGCTTACTCTTCCAGCTCTTTAAGCAGGCTCAGCGACGCAGCGAGCTTGGCTGTGACCTGTTCAAACACATCAGCTTGGTCGTCGTTCTCAGCGTTCTTCAGCTGACGTTCGACCCTGCTGTTCAGAGCATTGATTTCTGACTTCAGTGCCTGCAGTGGTGTCTGGTCTTCATTTAATTTATTGATATCACCGTACATCTTCAAACTCCTATTTATCGATTATTGCCATTAAGATTAGTATCACTGCTACAAGGATGGCGACCTTGCAGTCGTGTTTCATTTGCCGTTGCCGCGTGTCCGACGCTCATGGCGACGACGTTTGTTTGCACGGCTACCGGGCGATGTGCGAGTGCCTGTGTAGCCGTACTGTTTGAACTTTGGCATGTGCAGCTGTTCTGGTGCTGGCTTGCTGCCGGCGAAGAACGCAGTCGCTGCTGCTGCGATCCTTGTGAATAATCCTGATTTGCTCATTTTTACACCTCCACGTTCTTATAGGTTGTCTTCCATTCAACCTGGTCACCGTCGCTGGCACAAAGCAAGCCGGTTGTCTTCTGCTCGCCGCTGTCGAGCTGGTTGAGCATGTCGATCAACAGTGCCCTGACCGACTCGATGTCAGTAGTCTCTGTTTTAACTGTTACTGTTACTTTCTGCATTTTCATTTCTTCTCTCCTCTGATAATTACTGGTACAAGAGCCAGTATTGATAAACCGAACACACTGGCAAGTGTTATGTTCAGTGGTGTGTCATTCTGCAACAGCACTGCTGCAAAAATCAGGATCAGTGTGTAGCACACTGCAAGGTAGGTATTGATCATAGCGGCGCCACTGATTTGATCCAGTTGTTCTCAGTGTCAATGGTGATGACATACTGATGTGCTTGAGGCCAGGGTGCTGATGCTACGGTTGGGTAACCTTGGTTATCTGTAACCATGTACAGGATCTTGTCGTTAGGCTTGATGCGGTAGTCATAGCTTTCTTCCCATGTGGGAGTTGATGCATCGATCCAGACGTTGGCTATTGTCTTCGGCATCACCTGGATCTCTGCGCCATCGGCCCATGCTTTAATCAGTTCTGCGTGTTTATGCTGTTTCTTCATTTTACTCTCCTTGTCAGCTTTCATTGCTGCTATTATTTCTTCTTTCACATGTCGCCCGTAGTGATACAGACTTACATTCGTGCTGCCGACTCTGCAGCCTTTGTGTGGGCCGGTCACGATAGTTACAATCGCATGCTTCGGAGGCTTACCACTGTAACTGACTAGCTTGTTGACCCTGACAACAGTGCCACCGGTCAGCTTGCCGCAGTCTTCACCCTGCTTGCGGATCATGAGTTGGTGTTGTTTTGGTAGGATCATGATCCAAACATACCCAGTTCAAAGTTGAACAGCTTCTCTGTCACAGGTCTGACGACCTCATCACCGATCGACGTGGGTTTGAAGAACTGTTGAACAGTGACAGAGCCCTTGGTGTCGAACTTCAACCTTGCTGTTGCGATTGTTTTAGCCATCTCAATGAGCTCAGGGATATCCTCATCATTGTTAGAGAAAGCAATAGAAGCTGACTCCTCTCTGTGCTCATTAGTCACTGACACTGCTATAAAATCTGTTTCAAATTCCATCTCTTTTCTCCTCTTACTTGTTCACTACTGGGGCATTGTCCAGACGTTCGTTGACCAGATCAGCACCGGCCTTGTCGATCAGGCGAACCAGTGCATCACGTGCCGCATCACGAATGGCGATGCAGCGATCACCACCGTTACAATGGAAGCGGATCGCTGCTGCCTTCAGACCCTTGCAGACGATCTGACCTGATGCGATGTGGGTCAGGACGTCAACACCACCTGTGTGCTCGCATGACTGCAGCAGGAAGCGGTGTTTGCGGTCACCAACTGACAGGATGCAGATGCTACCTGATGCTTTCCTCAGACCTTCTACTGTTGCTATGTTGATAGTGACTTTCTTAGCCATGGTCTTCTCTCCTTTATAAATAATTCTTTGCTTCGCTGAAACTGTAAACTGTGACGATGTGCTGCATGGATTTGAACACCTTGTAGTTCTGATCACGTGCACTCCACAGGACATAGAACACACCGTCGTCAGACTCCCAGCCTTTATCAGCACCTGCAAACACACTTACTTCTCGATCAGTCATCTCTCTCACGTTGATCTCCTTGTTTTGCTGCGATGTGCGAACTGTAATACATCGTAATACAGCTGTCAAGCAAAAATGTTTACTGTTGGTTTTACTGTTGGTCAAATAATAATACCAATGCGAGTGTGGTTATTTGTAAAAAGTGACTGTGATGCAATGTCACATAACATTTTCTGCGACATGATGTTGTGACGCAGTGTCACAATTATCGACGAAAAAGGGGCATTTCTTCATGTTATTTTAATGTTGTGTAGAATGTCAAACCTTATAAATCAAGCACTTAGGTGCTGTTTTAGCCCTTTGCGTACAGTACCAACAGTAAACCAACAGTAAAAGTTTACTTGAAGTTGGTGAGTTATTAGTTTGATTTATAAGGATAATATATGGTTTGCCAACAGTATTTTAGTAAAAATGGAAAATCGCTACAGCGAAAATTCACGGTGTGAAAAAAAGACTGAGCGAGTTTTTGGCTTACTGTTGGCATTTTACTGTTGGCATGTGATTTCTAGCAACAAGTGAAGATTTGCATTACGGTGTATGGCGTGCTATTCTTGGCAACTATGAGACAGATATCATGTAAGATCTGCGGCACTCATGCGCCAGCTGATGCATTCAAGAATGCTAAGTCATCAACTCGCATGTACGTGTGGCGCTGTGATGAGTGCAAGAGCCTTGTACGGTGGATCACGTCGCGTGGGTTCCGCAATGGAGACATCAACCAGCTGATCAGGGACCTCGGTGATCCTGTGAAGCGTATGAGAGTCATCGAGATGAGAAGCGGCTGGCAGACAGTTGCGAGGAGAGAATCATGAAACAATTTATTGATAATGTATTGGCGACGCTGGCTGGCCTAATCATCGTGGCTGTGACTGTGATGGCAATCATGGCAGAGCTAGGGTGGAGGTGGTGAAGATATGATCTGCTGTGAATGCGGCTGCACCTGTGGGAACCACTCCGCCATCATCGTCGTCGGTGGATACCATGATGCAGGTATAGTGGAAGCACTGGCAGAGTTGACCGCTATGTTTGAACCAGATGATGAGTTGTATCACATGAGCATGTCCCTGCGATCCTACAGTGCGAGTGACTTCCTGTTACCAGTGATGCCCACCCACAGTGAGCCATTCGCAGGTGTGAAGCGAGAAGCATCACCGTGGAACAAACGACACCTGCATCGTGAGTTGAAGCAGAATAAGAAATACCAGAACAAACAGATGAGAAATCGGAGGATGAGATGACACTGAGAATAGTAGTAGATAACACAAAGGAGCCATGCAACACGTGTGGTAAGATCCAGGGTGACTGCGACTGCAAGTGTTCATTCTGCAAGAAGCTGAAGCGTGATGTACCAGATCAGAAGCTCATCAGCGGTGACAACGCGACGATCTGTGATCCATGTCTTGAAGAAGCAACTTGGCTGGTGAAGCAGTGACATTGACCCCATAATGTAACAGGCGTATGATTGCGCCATGATTGAACCAACCATTGAGTATCCGATCATAGGTCGTCTCCCGTTAAGGAAGGCGATCTTTGTCGTTGAGTACGTCAGGGACTTCAGTGCACGACGAGCTGCTGAAGCGTGTGGTAGGCAGCCTGACTGGGGCTATGATCAGCTGAAGGATGATGAGATCGTTGAAGCTATTCAGCGAGTCGTCATTGATCGACAGAAGAACAGTGACATTGATGCTGAGTGGCTGTTGCGTCAGGCAGTGGACAATCACTACATAGCCCGACAGCACGGCAACCTGGCTGCATCCAATGCTGCACTGAACCTGATTGCCAAGCACCGGGTAGTTGATGCACTTGCATCAGAGAAGCGTGACATCACGTCAGGTGGCAAGGAGCTGCAGTCACTGACATCAATGTCAGCTGATCGAGTCAGAGAGATCTCACAAGCACTTGAAGATGAGCTGAACGGCATCACTGATGCTGTGATCGTAGAAGAGAAGCCAGTGAGCTTTATGTGACACAACCAACACAGGCGGAGAGAGATCAAGTATTAAGGGTGAAGTTGCTCAGCGACTTCATGTTCTTTCTGCGATACTTCTTCAAGATCATGTACGGCAAGAGCTTCGTTGTTGCACCTCATCACACGAAGATTGCTGAAGCACTGGTGCGTGTCGTCAGTGGTGAATGTCGTCGATTGATCATCAACATTGCACCACGATATGGTAAGACTGAGCTGGCTGTGAAGATGTTCATGGCGTGGACGATGGCCAACAACGCTGCAGCTCGTAACATGCATCTGAGCTACTCTGGTGAGCTGGCGATGGATAACAGTTCAGCAATCAAGGACATCATCAAATGTGATGAGTTCCAGAGACTCTTCAATGTCAGCATTCGATCAGACACTGACTCCCGGCAGAAGTGGTACACTGAAGAAGGTGGTGGATTGTATGCAACAGCTGCTGGTGCATCTGTAACTGGTTTCGGTGCTGGTGCCATTGAGAGAGTGTATGAAGGTACTGGCAGCCCATGTGATGGGTTTCCTGGCTGCATCCTGATAGATGATCCACTCAAGCCAGGTGATGCTTCATCAGAGGCGGTGCGTAACACCGTCAACGAACGATTCAACAACACCATTGCATCACGTACCAACTCAGAAGATACGCCGATCATTCTCATCATGCAGAGATTACATGATGACGATCTGTCTGGGTTCCTGCTCGACGGTGGCTCTGGTGATGAATGGGAGCATCTCTGCATCCCTGCAATCAATGATGATGGTACGCCACTCTGGCCAGAGAAGCACAGCATCGAGAGACTTGAAGCAATGAGGAGAGCAGACCCTTACACGTTCGCCGGTCAGTACATGCAGTCACCATCTCCACTTGGTGGAGGAGTCTTCAAGGACGAATGGTGGAAGTATCACAAGGTAGCACCTGCTACGTTGTATCGATACGTCTATGCTGACACAGCTCAGAAGATCAAAGAGATCAACGATTACTCAGTGCTGCAGTGCTGGGGTAAGACACCCAAGGGCATCGTGTTGCTTGATCAGCTGCGTGGCAAGTGGCTCGGACCTGAGCTGAAGAAGAGAGCTCGTGAGTTCTGGGCAAAGCACAAAGCAGTTGCAGGCATGGGAACACTGAGAGCAATGAAGATTGAGGACAAAGCATCTGGCACCGGGTTGATCCAGGATCTGGTTGATGAGGGTGAGATCCCGGTAGTTGCGATTCAGAGAAACATCGACAAGCACACACGAGCCTGTGACACATCACCATACATTGAGTCAGGGTACGTCAGCATCCCTGAAGACGCAGAGTGGGTCAGTGACTATAAACATGAGTTCTCATCGTTCCCGAACGGCAAGCATGATGACCAGATTGACCCAACGATGGATGCGATTGAAGACATGTTACAAGGAGTGGATATGCAGTTCATAAGTTCAGAAGTGATCATTGATTCAATGCATCGAGGGTCAGGTGTGTATCTCGGTACAGATCCATTGATATGTGGCGTACACATTGCACGTGATGCAACAGAGCAGAGCTGGGTTCAGTTCAGGCGTGGCAAGGATGCTTGCAGCGAGAAGGTATACAACATTGGATGGGAAGCCAGCTCGAACCCTGAAAGAATGGTGAAGCTGTTGTCCAAGGTGCTCGACACCCATCGTCCTGATATCTCATTGATCTCTGAATCAGGCATGGGTGGAATGATCACCAACAGGCTCATTGAGATCGGCTACAATGCAATCAGAATCAGGATGCAGGAGAAGCCGATTGAAGACCTGAAGTATAAGGATACCAACGCTGAAGCATACTCGAAGATGCGTGGATGGCTGCTTGATGAAGGATCAATCTCGTCTGATGCACAGATGGAGCAGGCGATGGTCAGCGTGATCCATGAACACAATGGTCGTGATCAAATGGTCATCACTACCTCACCACCACGTGTATCAGCACTTGCAGTGACATTTGCTATCCAAGTTCCATCAAGGCATAATCCGCGAGGTGAGCTCGACTCAGCGATTGGATTGCGTGATAGATCAACATCACGAGACTATGATCCACTGGACGGCATGTGAACCTGATTGACCTTGATGACCCGT
>Ga0316189_10000333_pt1 | contig 46973 bp, 40 predicted proteins | sample LowCovwburrow_MG_FD_204930 | JGI IMG/M metagenome (GOLD analysis project Ga0316189, IMG submission 204930) | Coastal sediment microbial communities from Maine, United States - Lowes Cove worm burrow | ecosystem: Environmental > Aquatic > Marine > Coastal > Sediment | place: USA: Maine... | reverse complement strand
TCTGTAGGCGCTCAGAACACGTTCGGAGGTCAGGTCACCGCCAACCGCCAGCAGTCCATCCGGTTCCCGTAACGCAAGGCTGACATCGGGGAACGTCAGGTCCGGGTCCCCGGCATCAATCCAGTAGGGGCTCTGCTTGATCATGCTACCTTGCTCTGCCTGAACGGTGAGTGCGCGGACAGTTCCGTCATGTAGTCGCGCATGGCGTCTGTTTCCTGCTCCAGGAAGCGGGCAATGATGTCGCGGAATCCTTCGTGTCGTATCCAGTGAGCCGACCAGGTCGGTGTGGGCAGAAAGCCGCGGCTGATCTTGTGCTCGCCCTGGGCACCGGGCTCAAACAGTTTCAGCCCATGGTCGATGCAGTAATCGATGCCCTGGTAATAACAGGCCTCAAAGTGCAGCGAATGGTAGTCCTCGTAACAGCCCCAGTGACGTCCATACAGGGCATCTTCACTGCGCAAGCAGATGGCTCCCGCTACGATACGCTGCTTGTCGCGCGCAATGATAAAGACCAGCTGTTTGCCCATGGTACCGGCTATCTCCCGGAAAAAACCAAGGGATAGTGTTGGCTGTCCCCACTTGTTTTCAAAGGTGGTTCGGTAGAAGTCATGCATGGTCTCCAGCTCAGGATCCGTTGCCTCATGCCCATGCACGATCTGAATATCGATGCCGGCTTCCTGGACGTAACGCCGTTCCCTGCGTACCTTTTTGCGTTTTCGCGAGTTAAAACCGGACAGGTAGTCTTCGAAATCACGGTAACCTTCGTTGTGCCAGTGAAACTGGCAGCCGAGGCGCAGCAGGAAACCGGCGTCCTTAAGCCGCTGCGTGTCGTCTTTATCGGTGAACAGCCAGTGCAGGGACGACAGGTTTTCGCTGCGGGACCATTCCTTCGCCAGCTGGATAAGCTGTGCGGCGACGGCTTCACTGTCTGCCGTGTCACCGATCAGTATTCTGGGACCGGTCGCCGGCGTGTAGGGGACCGCAACCACGGATTTCGGGTAGTACACCAGCCCTGCTCGCTGGTAGGCGTCTGCCCACGAATGGTCGAAGACAAACTCACCATAGGAGTTGTCTTTCAGGTACATGGGTACGGCGCCGACCAGTCGCCGGTCGTCGTCGAATGCCACCAGGTGTCTGGGCAGCCAGCCGAACTGTTCGCCTGTACAACCGTTACGTTCCAGCGCCGCCAGGAATTCGAAGCGCAGAAACGGGTGGCTGGTTCCGGCAACGGCATTCCATTGCTCGGCCTGCAATGTATCGATCGAAGTGATAATTTTAAGTTCCACGGGGATATTGTAACCGCCAGCGAGTCCTTGTGGTGTACCCGTAGGAGCGGTCTCCTGACTGCGAACAGGGTTTTTCTAATTTGTTCGCGGTCAGTACCCGTAAAACCGCCGGGCATAAAGAGACCGCTCCTACGGGTAATTCCTGGGTCCGGTATTTGTATTGGAATCAGTGTGTTTTGATTTACAATAACGGGCTATGGAATATTCGGATCTGAAACTGCAGGTTGGCGAGACCATCCAGTTGCAGCCACACGACGGTGAAGGCAGCAGACGGCTGCACAGCAAGATCATTGGATACTTGCCAGGATCCAGCATGCTGGTGACCACACCGCGCGTCAAAGACAAGGTAATGATCATTCGCGAGGGCCAGCCTTTCGTGGTGAGAATGATGCTGGGCAACCGGATCGTGGGTTTCACGAGCACTGTGCTGCGCAGTTGTGCGCGTCCCTATCCCTACCTGCACCTGTCTTTTCCGGACGAGATGGAACAGATCATTGTGCGCCAGGCGCAACGCGTTAACGTTAAATTATTCGCCTCTCTGAAAAACGATAACCCGGACTTTCTGTTCGAGAAGCCGCATTCGGCAACCATCATCGACATAAGCATATTGGGCGCCATGCTGGTGGCTTCCGAACAACTGGGCGAGGTGGACGACAAGGTGGTTTTAACCAGTGTGCTGAAATTTGCCGGTGCCGAGAAGATGTTGTCAATCCCCGCCATTCTGCGCAACGTGCACGCCGATCAGGCACAGGATGCGAGTTACTACCACGGTCTGGAATTTGATATAAAAGATCAGCAGACCGTGACCACCCTGCACGGTTTTGTCTACGAAAATATTGTGAAATCGCAGTCGGAATAGGGGAGTGTCCCGCGCCGACTGATCAGCCGTTCAGCGGCTTTCCTGTGCCAGTGCGTCCAGGTAGCGTTCTGCATCCAGTGCAGCCATACAACCCGAACCCGCCGAGGTAACCGCCTGCCGGTAGATGTGGTCAGCAACATCGCCGGCTGCGAAAACGCCGGGAACGCTGCACGCCGTGGCATCGCCATTGACCCCGCTTTGCACCTGGATGTAGCCGCCCTGGTGCATTTTCAGCTGGTCCGTAAACAGCTCCGTGTTCGGTTTATGGCCAATGGCGATAAAGACACCATCGAGGTTCAGGTCTTTGCTGGTACCGTCTTTCACGTTTTTGATGCGCATGCCGGTAACACCCGTGTCATCACCCAGCACTTCGTCGAGTACATGGTCCCACTCAATGGTGACCTTGCCTTCCTTTTCACGCTCGAACAGGCGGTCCTGCAGGATTTTTTCGGAACGCAACGCGTCCCGTCGGTGAACCAGCGTGACGTGCGAGGTGATATTGGACAGGTACAGCGCTTCCTCGACTGCGGTATTGCCTCCACCGATGACGGCAACAGGCTTCTCCCGGTAGAAAAAGCCGTCACAGGTCGCGCAGGCGGAAACGCCCCTGCCCTTGAAGGCGTCTTCGGAGGGTAGTCCAAGGTATTGTGCGGATGCTCCCGTGGCGATGATCAATGCATCACAGGTATAGGCGCCACTGTCGCCGTGCAGCCACATCGGGTGCTGGCCAAGATCCACCTTGTTAATGTGGTCAAAGATAATCTCGGTGTTGAAGCGCTCAGCGTGCTGCCGCATGTCCTCCATGAGGGCAGGGCCTTGCAGACCCTCGACGCCGGCTGGCCAGTTTTCCACATCGGTTGTGGTGGTGAGCTGGCCGCCCTGTTCCAGTCCGGTAACCAGCACAGGGCTCAGATTGGCGCGTGCAGCGTAGATGGCTGCTGTATATCCTGCCGGGCCTGAACCCAGAATCAGCAAACGGCAGTGTCTGGTGTCGCTCATGTATAATGACTCCTGGCAGGGATACTGTTAACGGCTGGCTATGGTACGGAATGTCCCGGGAAGGGTAAAGGAGTAGCAATGCGCATAGGGGTACCGCGTGAAATTAAACCACTGGAAGGCCGTACAGGACTGATTCCTGCGGCCTGCTCAGGATTGGTGGCCGCCGGCCACCAGGTCCTTATCGAATCAGGTGCCGGTGTGCTGTCCGGGTATGCGGACCAGGCATACCAGGCTGCCGGTGCAGAGATTGTAGCGGATGCGGCCGGCCTGTATAAGCAAAGCGATCTGATCGTTAAGGTCAAGGAGCCGATCGACGCTGACCTGCAGCATCTGCATGCCGGGCACATCCTGTTCAGTTACCTGCACCTGGCGGCCAATCAGTCGCTGATGCAAGCGCTGTGCGCTATTGGTCTGACCGCGATAGCGTTCGAGACCGTGCAGGATGCTGCCGGTAAGCTGCCGCTGCTGGCGCCGATGAGTGATGTCGCAGGCCGCCTTGCTGTACAGCTGGGTACACAGTTATTGCATCAGCCGCAGGGCGGTAAGGGCCTGTTGCTGGGTGGACTGCCCGGGGCGGAAAGAGGGCGCGTGACAGTCATTGGCGCAGGCGTGGCAGGGGGGAACTCGGCACGTCTTGCTGCAGCGCTGGGTGCCGAGGTTACGGTGTTTGATCGCAAGCGCGAAAGACTGGAGGCCATGCGCGAACTGGGTAACAATGTGACTGCGTTATACCCCTATCCTGAAAGCGTGACACAGGCTGTTGTCGGGGCTGACCTGGTGATCGGAGCGGTATTGATTCCCGGTGCGCGTGCGCCGCACCTGGTGACGGCAGATCACATACGCGCCATGCAGGCCGGCAGTGTTGTGGTGGATATCTCCGTGGACCAGGGGGGCTGCATCGAAACCACGCGCCCGACCGATTACCGCGCGCCGACCTATGTTGTTGATGACGTGGTGCATCTGGCTGTCACCAACATGCCTGGCGCTGTACCGCGTTCGGCTTCGCAGGCATTATCCGCAGCGCTGACCCCATACCTGTTAGTATTGGCGGATGGTGGGCTCGAGGAGAATTCCGAGCTTCAACACGGACTTAACGTCGCGGCGGGGAAAGTCTGCCACCCTGCCTTGCTATCACTCAGTGAATCAAAGTAAAATACTTGAACTTTTAGTATCTTAAAACATAAATCTACTGAAACTTCTCATCTTGGCACAAGCACGTCGAAAAAAGGCAGAAGCGCCGGGCATTCACCCCCATGTCAGCAAGGGGTTGCGCGAGGGGACCCTGTTTATCCTGTCAGCGTTGGCGGCATATCTGCTGCTTTCGCTCATGAGCTATAACCCGCAGGATCCTGGCTGGTCGCACCGTGGCCCCGCTAATCTTATCCATAATTTCGGCGGCCTGGTCGGTGCCTGGTTTGCGGATGTCTTTCTCTACCTGTTTGGCTACCTGGCTTATCTGTTTCCACTCATGGTCGGATTCAGCGGCTGGCTGGTGTTCCGCGGCCGCAGCCCCAGCGGTGGTATCGATGTAAACGTGCTGTCGATTCGCTGGGCTGGATTCCTGCTGACGGTGGCCTCGGGCTGCGGGCTGGCGACCCTGCATTTCATGATTGAACCGGGAACCCTGCCACTGGATGCCGGCGGCGTGTTCGGCAAACTTGTCGGCGATAATCTTGCCGACCTGTTTAACCCGCTGGGCGCAACGCTTTTTCTGTTGGCGTTGTTCCTGACCGGCGTGACCCTGTTTACCGGCTTGTCCTGGTTGCATGTTATGGATACCACCGGCAGCCTGACATTACTGGCGTTGGCCTGGCTTGGCGCCAGGTTTGTACAGCTGAAGGTCTGGTTTGCAGCACAGCGTGCAAGGCGGCAACGCGAAGAGGCGGTTGCGGTGAAACAGGAGAAGCGCAAAATTTTCAAGCGCAAGCCGCCGCGCATTGAACCGGTCATCAAGAAAGTCGAGACCAGTGAGCGGGTCGAGCGTGAGCGCCAGGTACAGATGTTCGATGCACCCGCCAATACCGAACTGCCGTCATTGTCCCTGCTGAATGATTCTTATGCGCATCAGGAAGGTTATTCGGAGGAGGCACTCGAGGCCCTGTCGCGGCTGGTAGAGATGAAGTTGCAGGATTTCGGCATCGAGGTTGAGGTTGTGGCTGTGCAGCCGGGACCGGTTATCACGCGTTTTGAACTGCACCCCGGCCCGGGTGTCAAGGTAAACCAGATCAGTAATCTCGCCAAGGATCTTGCGCGTGGTCTGTCCGCCATCAGTGTGCGCGTAGTCGACCAGATTCCGGGCAAGTCGGTGGTGGGGCTGGAGATTCCCAATGAGTATCGTGAGATTGTTGCGCTGAGTGAAATTCTGAAATCAGCAGAATTCGATGAGTCCGCTTCGCCTTTGACACTGGCGCTGGGCAAGGACATCGGCGGACAACCGGCCGTTGTTGACCTGGCAAAAATGCCCCACCTGCTGGTTGCCGGTACTACCGGTTCGGGTAAATCCGTTGCCGTGAATGCGATGGTGCTGAGTCTTCTGTACAAGGCCCTGCCCAGCGATGTACGCATGATCATGATCGATCCCAAGATGCTGGAACTGTCGGTATATGAGGGTATCCCGCATCTGCTGACGCCGGTGGTTACCGATATGAAGGAAGCAGCCAATGCGCTGCGCTGGTGTGTCGGCGAGATGGAGCGGCGTTACAAGCTGATGTCGGCTCTGGGTGTGCGTAACCTCGCGGGTTACAACCGCAAGGTGCGCGAGGCGATTGACAAGGGCGAGCCGATACCTGACCCGATGTTCAACCCGGAAGAAGTGCTGGAAGAGAACCCTGAAGCGCCCACGCTGGAGCCTTTGCCTTCGATCGTCATCATTATCGATGAACTGGCCGACATGATGATGGTGGTCGGCAAGAAGGTCGAGGAACTGATTGCGCGTCTGGCGCAGAAGGCGCGTGCTGCCGGTATACACCTGATACTGGCCACCCAGCGTCCGTCTGTCGATGTTCTCACCGGCCTGATCAAGGCCAACATTCCGACGCGTATTGCCTTCCAGGTATCCTCCAAGATCGATTCGCGAACCATCCTGGATCAATCCGGCGCCGAACAGTTACTCGGACACGGTGACATGCTGTATCTGCCGCCGGGCAGCGGTACCCCGGTGCGCGTGCACGGTGCTTTTGTGGATGATCCCGAAGTTCATCGCGTGGTTGCGCATCTTAAAGGGCGGGGCGAGCCCGAATACATTGAAGATATTTTGCAGACCACGGCTGACTTTCTGCCCGGTAGTGGCGGGCAGAATAATGATGCGGATGCCGAGGCTGACGCCCTGTACGATGATGCAGTGCGTATCGTCACCGAGACCCGCCGCGCTTCCATTTCAGGCGTGCAGCGGCGGCTGAAAATCGGCTACAACCGCGCGGCGCGTATGATCGAGCAGATGGAATCGGCGGGGATCGTTGGGCCGCAGCAGTCCAACGGTAACCGGGAAGTGCTGGCGCCACCGCCGCCGGAGTTGTGATGACGATGCCCGGATTTCTTACCCTGTCCCGCGTAGTTTACTTCTGTCTGGCGCTGTTGCTGATGCCGGGCCAGGTAGCGGCTGCCGATGATCCGGTAGCGACTTACTTTTCCGCGCTGAAAACATTTCAGGCGAACTTCGAGCAGACCGTCGTTGACAGCAACGGCGAACAAGTGCAGCAATCTGCAGGCAAGGTATGGATCCAGAAGCCCGGGCGTTTCCGCTGGGACTACCGGACGCCTTACCGGCAGCTGATTGTCGCTGACGGCAAGCGACTGTGGACCTACGATGAAGACCTTGAGCAGGCCACGGTGAAACCGGTTGACGATGCACTCAGCAGCACGCCGGCCATGCTGCTGAGCGGATTTCGTCCGCTATCGGAAGTCATGAACTCGGAGCCGATAGACAGTGACGATGGCAAACGCTGGTTCAGTCTGAGCCCCAGGCAGAGCGATTCGGCTGTCGAGAAAGTACGCCTTGCTTTTGACAAAGACCAGCTGGTGATCATTGAGGTTAACGACAGTTTTGGCAACCAGACGCGGATCCTTTTTTCCGGGATTCTGCGCAACCGGGAACTGGAACCCGGATTGTTCGAGCTTAAACTGCCGGCCGATACGGATATTATCGGCGTTACGCCATGAACCAGGGGGGCGTGGCCCGCGAGTTCAGACCCCTGGCAGACCGGATGCGGCCGCGCACGCTGGACGAGTTTGTTGGTCAGAGCCACTTGCTGGGACCCGCCAAACCCCTGCGCCAGGCGGTGGAAACAGGCCAGTTGCACTCGATGGTTTTCTGGGGTCCCCCGGGTACCGGGAAAACCACGCTCGCGCATTTGCTGGCAGAGCAGTCCGGTGCCGAGTTCGTCGCCCTGTCCGCAGTACTGGCCGGTGTGAAGGACGTCCGCCGGGCGGTTGAACTCGCCCAACAGCGGCAGCAGCTTGAAGGACGTCAGACACTGTTGTTTGTCGACGAAGTGCACCGCTTCAACAAGGCTCAGCAGGATGCTTTCCTGCCCTATGTCGAGGATGGCACGTTGTTGTTTGTCGGCGCCACCACCGAGAATCCCTCGTTCGAGCTCAACAACGCACTGTTATCGCGTGCGCGTACCTATGTCCTCAAGCGGCTCGCTGAAGAGGATCTGATACAGGTGATGCAGCAGGCATTACAGGACAGTGAGCGCGGACTGGCGTCGACCGCTGTGGGAATCGAAAACACCGAGCTGGCGCGCATTGCGCAGGCCGCGGACGGTGATGCGAGGCGGGCGCTCAACTTACTGGAGATCGCATCTGATCTGGTCAGCGATGGTGAGCAGATCGATGAGCGGATTGTTGCCGAAGTGATCAGTGGCGGCGCACGTCGTTTCGACAAGGGTGGCGAAGCCTTTTATGACCAGATTTCCGCTTTACATAAATCGGTGCGCGGTTCGGCCCCGGATGCGGCCCTGTACTGGTTCACGCGCATGCTGGATGGAGGTTGCGACGCGTTGTATATCGCCCGTCGTGTGGTGCGCATGGCGTCTGAAGACATCGGCAATGCTGACCCGCGCGCGCTGACGCTGGCGCTGAATGCGTGGGATACACAGGAACGACTGGGCAGTCCGGAAGGCGAGCTGGCGATTGCCCAGGCGGTGTTGTATATGGCGTGTGCGCCGAAGAGCAACGCGGTATATATGGCCTTCAAGGCGGCGACGAAGGATGTCAGATCAAGGGGTTCGCTGGAAGTACCCGTACACCTGAGAAACGCTCCGACCCGGCTGATGAAAGAGCTGGGCTACGGCAAGACCTACCGCTATGCACACGATGAACCCGAAGCCTATGCGGCGGGGGAAAGCTACCTTCCCGAGGAGATGCAGGGGACGCGTTACTATCACCCGGTAGAACGTGGCCTGGAAATCCGGATCAGGGAAAAACTGCAACACCTGCGCGATCTGGACAGACGCGCTGCCGTCAGCGACAAATGAATGCGTGCCTTACCGGGTTCCGGTACCATTAGCGGTCGATGAATCAGGTCCTGGCCATAGCTGGCGGTGGCGCCGTCGGCGCGCTGTTGCGCTACTGGGTATCCAGTGGCGTCTACCTGCTGGCGGGACGGGATTTTCCCTATGGCACACTGGTCGTCAATGTGCTCGGCAGTCTGTTGATGGGTTTCCTGTATATCTGGCTGCTGGAACGTACCCTGGGTGGTGTGGCCATGCGGGCGTTTGTGCTGATCGGTTTGCTGGGCGCCTTCACCACTTTTTCCACGTTTTCAATGGAAACGCTGAACCTGATGGAAGCAGGGCATATGGGAAAGGCGATACTGAACACACTGATGAGCGTCGTACTCTGTATCGGCGCTGCCGCACTCGGTGTCATGCTTGCGAGACAAATATGAACTGGGAGACTGTTACTTTCGTACGCGTCTATCTGACCGAAGCCGACAAGACGCTGGAACCCTTACTGAAACGCTTGCATGACCAGGAGAAAGTTCGCGGCGTGTCCGTATTCCGCGCTATGAGCGGATTCGGCGGCAGTGGTGTGATACACACGGCATCGCTGGTCGATCTGTCGCTGGATTTGCCGGTGACAGTGGAGTTCTTTGACCGGCCGGAAAAAGTCGATGCCATTCTGGAACACGTATCCGACCTGATGGAAGCTTGCCACATCGTGCGCTGGCACGCCGAAATGAACATTTTATAAGAAGAAATCTATGCTCGACCCAAAACTGATTCGCAACCAGCTTGCCGATACCGCTGCACAATTGCAGCGGCGCGGCTTTACCCTCGACGTCCAGAACATCGAACGGCTTGAAACACAGCGCAAGGGCATCCAGGTACGCACGGAGAAATTGCAGGCGGAACGTAACAGCAGTTCCAAATCGATCGGTAAGGCCAAGGCAGCCGGCGAGGATATTCAGCCGTTACTTGATCAGGTTGCGGGACTTGGCGAGCAGCTCGACGCCGCCAGTCAGGAACTTGAGGTTGTGCAGAGCCAGCTCAACGATATCCTTATGGGGATTCCCAATATCCCCCACGAATCAGTCCCCGCAGGTACGGATGAAACCCAAAACGAAGAGCTGCGCCGCTGGGGAGAGCCTGCCGTTTTTGACTTCGACGTCAAGGATCACGTTGACCTGGGTGAAGGTCTCGGCGGGATGGATTTCCAGTCGGCGGCAAAGCTGTCCGGCTCCCGCTTCGCGGTACTGCGCGGGCCGCTCGCGCGTCTGCACCGTGCCTTGATCCAGTTCATGCTGGAGACGCATACACAGCAGCACGGCTACCAGGAATGTTATGTCCCGTACCTGGTGAATGCCGACAGCCTGCGCGGTACCGGACAATTACCAAAGTTCGAGGAAGACCTGTTCGCAACCCGCGGGGAGGACTCCCTGTACCTGATTCCTACCGCTGAAGTGCCGCTTACCAACCTGGTGCGCGGTGTTATTCTGGACGCAGATCAGCTGCCATTGCGGCTGACGGCACACACCCCCTGTTTCCGCTCTGAAGCCGGTTCCTACGGCAAGGATACCCGCGGCCTGATTCGCCAGCACCAGTTCGAGAAAGTGGAGATGGTGCAGGTGGTGGCAGCGCAGGATTCCTGGCAGGCGCTGGAAGAACTCACGGGGCATGCAGAGCGCGTGCTGCAACTTCTGGAACTGCCGTATCGTGTGGTCACCCTGTGTACAGGAGACATCGGCTTTTCCGCAGCCAAGACCTATGATCTGGAGGTCTGGCTACCGGGCCAGCAGGCCTACAGGGAGATCTCATCGTGCAGTAATTTCGGTGATTTTCAGGCACGGCGCATGCAGGCGCGTTACCGTAATCCGGAAACCGGCAAGCCGGAGCTGGTGCATACCATTAACGGTTCGGGTCTGGCAGTCGGGCGCACGCTGGTTGCCGTGATGGAAAATTACCAGCAGGCGGACGGCTCGATCCGGGTTCCCCGGGTGTTGCAGCCTTATCTCGGTGGGCAGGAGCTTATTCGCCGCTAAAGCGGTTTCTGTGCAAGACCCTTTATAACCGTAACTACTGCGCGTGTTAGCTCGGCCAGATCATCATCACTGATGATAAAGGCTGGCATCAGGTACACCAGCTTGCCAAAGGGGCGGACCCACACCCCGGCTTCGACAAACGCACGGGTAATGCTGTTCATGTCGACAGCCTGTTTCATTTCAACCACGCCTATGGCGCCGAGTACACGAACCTCCTGTACCTGACCGGAGTCCCGGCAGGGTGCGAGCCCATTGTTCAAGCCCTGTTCTATGCGTTGGATATTTTTCTGCCAGGGTGATTCCAGTAACAGGCGTATGCTGGTGAGTGCAGCCGTGCAGGCCAGCGGGTTGGCCATGAAGGTGGGACCATGCATGAAGACACCGGGTTCACCCTGGTCGATCGCATCGGATACGGCCTGGCTGGTCAGGGTGGCTGCAAGGGTGAGGTAGCCGCCGGTCAGCGCTTTGCCAATACACATGATATCCGGTGCGATAGTTGCGTGTTCGCAGGCGAACAGTTTGCCGGTGCGGCCGAAACCGGTGGCTATTTCATCCAGTATCAACAGAACATCATGGCGGTCGCAGAGTGCGCGTGCCTGTTGCAGGTACCCGGCGGAGTAGAACCACACGCCGCCAGCGCCCTGGACAACCGGTTCCATAATAACGGCAGCGGTTTGCCCGGCGTGTTTTTCCAGCGCCTGTGCGAGTGGTGCAATGTCGTCGTCACTGCATGCTTCGCCGAAACGGCAGCGGGGTTGTGCAACAAAGAAATTCTGCGCCAGTGCATCGCCGAACAGGCTGTGTATGCCGGTCTCGGGATCGCTGACAGACATCGCTCCGAATGTGTCACCATGGTAGCCGCAGCGCAGGCTGATAAACTTCCGTCGCTGCGGGTGGCCCCTGGCATGCCAGTACTGGAGGGCCATTTTCAAAGCCACTTCGACAGCAACGGACCCCGAGTCGGAGTAGAAAATACTGCTCAGGTTCGACGGTGTGATAGCAAGCAGTTGCCGGGCCAGTTCAATGGCCGGGCTATGGGTCAGCCCGCCAAACATCAGGTGCGATACTTTGTGGATCTGCTCTTCCAGTGCAGCGTTCATTAGCGGGTGGTTGTAGCCATGAATCACGGACCACCAGGATGACATGCCGTCAATCAGTTCGCGGCCATCGGACAGTTTCAGGCGTACGCCGTGCGCGGACGCGACAGTGAAAACAGGCGCGTCGGACTGCATGGCGCTGTAGGGGTGCCAGATGTGGTTCCGGTCTGTGTCTGCGCTGGTATCCGGATCGTTCAAGCGGATATTTCGATCAGGGTTTCGTCCGGGTTGACGCTGTCGCCCTTTGCAACGTGTATGGCTTGCACCGTTCCGGCAATTGGCGCCTGGATTTCGGTCTCCATTTTCATGGCCTCAGTGACCAGTACCGGGTCGCCGGCCTGTACGCTGGCGCCGACCTCTACCAGTACGTCGATGACTGTCCCCGGCATGCTGGTGGATACATCGCCGGGCTTGCTGGCCCTGGGTCGTTTGCTGCCGCTCCGGGCGCCGCCTTCACTGTCACCGTCTTCCAGTTCTGACAGTGTTTCGATCATGATTTCCTCGGGCACGCCGTCCACTGTCATGTAGAAGGGGCGGTCGCTGCGGGTGTGGTGCCCGATACCGGTTATCTGGATATGGTGGGTTTCACCGTGCAGGGTGACGTTGAATTCGGTCGGCTTCTTCTCGCCGTCTCCACCGCCCACCGCCATGGGCTCCAGCGGCTCGGGAACCAGGGTGCCGGCCGCGCGTTGTTCGAGAAATTCCCGGCCGATGTCAGGAAACATGGCAAAGATCAGGATATCCTCGTCACTGCCGGCAAGTTCACCGATTTCATCGCGCAGGTTGTCCATTTCATCTTCAAGCAGGTCTGCAGGCCGGCCCTCGATGATATCCTCGTTACCGATCGCCTGCTGACGTATCAGGCTGTTGATTTCTCCGGGCGCACGTCCGTAACGGCCCTGCAGGTACAACTTTACTTCATTGCCGATGGATTTGTAGCGCTCGCCGGTCAGTACATTGACCACCGCCTGTGCGCCGACGATCTGTGAGGACGGTGTAACCAGTGGCGGGAAGCCCAGGTCTTCGCGCACACGCGGGATCTCGTTCAGTACATCCTCTATATGATTCAGCACGCCCTGTTCGCGCAGCTGGGTGTACAGGTTCGAAATCATGCCGCCCGGCACCTGGTAGACCTGTACGCGTGTATCCAGCCCGGTCATCTCGCTCTCGAACTGGTGGTATTTCTTGCGCACTTCCCGGAAGTAGAAGCCGATGTTCTGGAGTTCTTTCAGATCGAGTTGCGTGTCATACACTGTGTCCGTTAGTGCGGCCACCATACTTTCGGTCGGTGGGTGCGAAGCGCCGCCGGAAAAGGACGAGATGCAGGTATCGATGTGCCGGCAGCCGTTTTCGATCGCTTTCAGCTGGCACATTTCCGCGGTTCCGGCCGTGGCGTGGCTGTGCAGGTGGACCGGCAGGTCAATGGCCTTGTCCAGTTCGGCGAACAGTTCTGCGGTTACCATCGGTGTCAGCAGGCCGGCCATGTCTTTTATGGCGATGCTGTCGCAACCCATGTCCACCAGCTGTTTAGCCATGTCAATAAACTGCGGGATGCTGTGCACCGGGCTGATGGTGTAACAGATCGTGCCCTGGGCGTGCTTGCCGGATTCCCTGACCGCGGCGATGGAGGTTTCCAGGTTGCGCACGTCGTTCAGGGCGTCGAATGTACGGAATACATCAATGCCGTTTTCGGCAGACTTGTGCACAAAGGCGCGCACTACATCGTCCGAATAGTGGCGGTAACCCAGCAGGTTCTGGCCGCGCAGCAGCATCTGCAGGCGCGTATTCGGCAAGGCCTCGCGCAGTTTGCGGAGGCGCTCCCAGGGGTCTTCCTTGAGAAATCGTATACAGGCATCGAAAGTTGCACCACCCCAGACCTCAAGTGACCAGTACCCTATCTTGTCCAGCCATTCGCATATCGGCAGCATATCGTCGGTGCGCATGCGGGTTGCGATCAGTGACTGGTGTCCGTCCCGCAGTACGACATCGGTTATATGAACTTTGCTGGTCATATCCTGGTTCCGTTTTTCCATGAATCAATAGCCGGTGTTGGCAGCCACGGCCGCGGCGACCACGGCTGCCAGTTCGCGCGTTGGTCGACTGGTGCGATAGTTAACCAGGTACGGATGGTCTGTTACAAAACCGGTATCGAACCTGCCGGCGCGAAACGACTCCACCTCCAGGACTTCAAGGTAGTAGGGGATGGTCGTCTTGACGCCATACACGCCGGTATCATACAGCGCACGCCGTGCACGGTTCAGCAGTTCATCCCAGTTGAGTGCCCAGACGGTAATCTTTGCACACATGGAATCGTAATAGGGTGGAATGCTGTAACCGGTGTAGATAGCGGCATCGGTACGTACGCCGGGTCCGCCCGGGGCGAAGTAGCGGGTGATGCGGCCGAAACTCGGCAGGAAGTCATTTTTCGGGTCTTCGGCATTGACGCGGAACTGCATGGCAAAACCGCGCCGCTTGATCTCGTCCTGCCTGAACGACAGGGGCTGCCCGTCAGCGATACGGATTTGCTCGGCGACGATATCAATACCCGTAATGCTTTCCGTCACGGTGTGTTCGACCTGCAGACGGGTATTCATTTCCATGAAAAAGAAATTTTCGTCGGTATCCATCAGGAACTCGACGGTGCCGGCGTTCTGGTAGCCTACGGATTGCGCTGCCCTGATGGCATAGTCGCCAAGCATCGAACGCTGTTCCTCGCTGAGCTGGGGGGAGGGTGCGATTTCGATCAGCTTCTGGTGGCGCCGCTGAATGGAGCAGTCGCGCTCGAACAGGTGGACCACGTTGCCGTGGCTGTCGGCGAGCACCTGGACCTCGATGTGCCGCGGCCGGTCGACGCATTTTTCCAGGAAGATATCTGCAGTGCCAAATGCCTTGCGGGCTTCTGACAGGACACGCTCATAGTTGCGCCGCAATTGTTTCTCGCTGTCACAGCGGCGTATGCCCCGGCCGCCACCGCCCGAAGTGGCTTTCAGCATGATCGGGTAGCCGATGGTGTCAGCCAGCGCGAGCGCCTCGTCAAGGCCGGAGAGGCTGGTGTCACTGCCGGGGACCACCGGTACGCCAGCCGCCTGCATGCTGCGCCGGGCCTCGATCTTGTTGCCCATGCGGCGGATGACTTCGGCGTCGGGGCCGATGAACTTGATGCCGCGGCGCGCGCAGATGTGCGCCAGCTGGGGGTTCTCGGACAGAAAACCGTAACCGGGGTGCAGTGCATCGCATCCGGTAGCCTTCGCCAGATTGACGATACGATGTGCGTTCAGATAGCCGGCAACCGGATCCGGACCGATATTGTAGGCTTCGCTGGCCTTTTTGACGTGCAGCGCATGGCGGTCCGCATCCGGGTAAATGGCCACTGACTCGATGCCGGCTTCCTGGCAGGCGCGCACAATCCGGACCGCGATTTCCCCCCGGTTGGCGATCAATATTTTCCTAATCATAGCGGCATTCCTGACAGCACACTTGGGGTGCGTCTTAAAGAGCTTGTTTTTCTACGCAAAAGTCGCCCGGGTGTCAACCGCATGGCCAGGCCGGGGCCGCGCTAACATCCCGATATTTCAGCATCTTAGCTTTGACAGGGTGGCTGTGCAGCGGGTATTATGGCGCGCTTATGTTGGATTGCCTGCCGGATCGTATTGAGCCTGTAGGGCTTGCGGATGCCGGCCGTTCCTTTCGTGGTGAAGTCCCCGTCAGTGAACTGATGCGCCTGCGCCCTTCATTGTCGTCGGTTGATGGCCGTCTGAAGGTGGCGCTGGAATTTCGTCTTGATGAACGACGCATCCGTACCCTGGCAGGACGCATTGAAGGTAGCGTGGATCTGGTCTGCCAGCGTTGCCTGGAAACGCTGAAGTTTCCACTGGATCTTGAATTCAGGCTGGGCATCGTTTCCAGCAACGAAGAAATTGATCGCTTGCCGGATAGCTATGAACCGATACTGGTTAGCGGTGAGCCGCTGCGGACTTTCGATGTGGTTGAAGATGAGGTGCTGCTCGCACTGCCGGTAATACCGCTCCACGAGGGAGTGGATAGTTGCGAGAGCGGCTACGTAAACCAGCCCCAGGCGGAAAAAGAAAATCCGTTCTCGGTGTTGGAAAAGCTGAAATTGTAGATTTTTTTAAACAGTGCACATTTAGTTAAGTGTAAATGCAGGAGATACCGTCATGGCGGTTCAGAAAAGCCGAAAGACCCCTTCGCGACGCGGTATGCGTCGTTCACACGACAGCCTGAAAGGTGCCACCCTGTCTGTCGAGCAGACAACAGGTGAAACCCATCTGCGTCATCATGTCAGCCCCGATGGTTATTACCGCGGCCGCAAGGTCATTGACAAAGAATTAGATTGATCCGCGTTGCGGTATCCCCGTTTCTATCAACCATTCAATAACACGCTGCTTTGCCCTGATCGGGAAGCGGCGTGTGTTTTTATGGCATGACTGATCGTCTGGCGATAGCGCTCGATGTAATGGGCGGTGACTCCGGCGCGGAGGTCGTGCTCCCGGCAGCACTGCGCATTCTGAAGAAACGCAATGACCTGGAGCTGATACTGGTAGGTGACCAGGAAACAATCGAGCGCGATTTGCAGGCACTGGGTGGCGCCGGTAACAAACGCCTGACTGTCCAGCATGCGTCCCAGCATGTGGACATGGACGAATTACCATCGCATGCCCTGCGTTTCAAGAAAGACTCGTCGATGCGTATTGCCATAAATATGGTAAAGGAAGGCCGGGCGCAGGCTTGTGTCAGTGCCGGTAATACCGGTGCATTGATGGCTACCGCCCGTTACGTGCTCAAGACCCTGCCGGGTATTGACCGCCCCGCGATCTGCACCTCACTGCCGACCATAACCGGACATACCTGGATGCTTGATCTGGGCGCCAACGTTAACAGCACCCCGGAGCAGTTGTTCCAGTTCGGGCTGATGGGATCGGTGCTGGCGGGCGCCATTGACGGCAACAGCAACCCCAGCGTCGGTTTGCTGAACATCGGCGAAGAAGAGATGAAGGGCAGCGAGACAGTCAAAGAGGCGGCCAGCCTGTTTACCAGCACTGCGCTGAATTATGTTGGCTTTATCGAGGGTGATGATATCTACAGCGGCAAGGTTGACGTCGTCACCTGTGATGGATACGTCGGTAATATTGCCCTGAAGAGCAGCGAGGGTGTTGCCAAAATGATTTCGTTTTATATAAAACGGGAATTCTCCAGGAATATCCTGACCAGGCTGGCTGCGCTGGCAGCACTTCCGGTATTGAAGGCCTTTCGCAGGCAGATTGACCCACGTCGCTATAATGGTGCCAGCCTGCTGGGTTTGCGCGGCACTGTTGTCAAAAGTCACGGTGGTGCTGATGTGCTGGCATTCGCCAATGCCATTGATGTTGCCGCCATCGAGGTCGAGCAGAATGTTCCCGAACTCATCAGTTCGCAGGTGCAGAGCGTGCTTTCCAAGAGGCAGGCAGGTTGATCTACTCACGAATTACCGGCACGGGCGGTTATCTGCCTGACAGAGTAATGACCAATCACGATCTGGAAAAGATCGTGGACACTTCGGACCAGTGGATCCGGGAGCGTACCGGAATCAGCAAGCGTCATATTGCTGTGGACGGCCAGAATACAGTGGATCTTGCCGAGCATGCTGCGCGCCGTGCGCTGGAGTCTGCCGGCCGCGATGTTCAGGATGTTGACCTTATTATTGTCGCAACCACTACACCCGACCAGGTGTTTCCCAGTACTGCCTGCCTGCTGCAGAAACGCCTGGACCGGCACGGTTGCGCTGCGTTCGATATACAGGCCGTTTGCACGGGGTTTGTGTACGCGTTGACGGTTGCCGACAAATTTATTAAAACCGGATCGGCCAAATGTGCGCTGGTGATAGGTGCCGAGACCCTGTCCCGTGTACTCGACTGGACCGACCGCAGTACCTGTGTGCTGTTCGGTGACGGTGCCGGTGCGGTGGTGGTGGAGGCGAGCGATGAGCCCGGCATCCTTTCCACGCACCTGCATGCGGATGGCGCCTATGAAAGTCTGTTGACTGTGCCCGGCGGTATCAGCCAGGGTTACGACAGTCTCAAGGATGGTAACGGCTACGTAAAAATGAAAGGTAATGAAGTGTTCAAGGTGGCGGTAAATACCCTGGGGCGCATTGTGGATGAAACGCTGGAAGCGAACAATATGAGCAAGTCCGATATTGACTGGCTGGTGCCGCACCAGGCCAATATCCGTATTATCCAGGCGACCGCAAGGAAACTGAAAATGTCGATGGATCGTGTCATCGTTACGGTTGATGAGCACGGCAATACATCCGGTGCATCGGTGCCGCTCGCGCTCGATGTCGCGGTCCGCGATGGGCGCGTTAAACGCGGTGAAACATTGCTTCTGGAAGCCTTTGGTGGTGGTTTTACCTGGGGCTCAATTCTGCTCAGGTTCTGATGGATTTTCTGTTATGAGTGATTCCAGACAGACATCGGACCTTGCCATGGTATTTCCAGGCCAGGGTTCACAATCGGTCGGCATGCTGTCAGAGCTTGCCGAAGCTTTCCCCGTGGTAAAGGAGACATTTGACACAGCGTCTGATGTGCTGGGCTATGATCTCTGGCTGCGCAGCAGCGAGGGTCCGGCGGAGCTTCTCAACCGGACTACCTGCACACAACCGGCGTTGTTGGCGGCAGGGGTGGCGACCTGGCGTTGCTGGTGTCAGCAGACAGACAGGCAGCCGGCCATGATGGCGGGACACAGTCTGGGTGAATACACAGCATTGGTGTGCGCTGATGCCATCGGCTTTACAGATGCCGTTGGCCTGGTGGAAAAACGCGGTATGCATATGCAAAATGCGGTGCCCGAAGGGAGCGGCGCCATGGCAGCTATCCTTGGGCTGGATGACGACAAGGTAAAGGACGTTTGTTTGCAAGCCGCAGAAAACGAGATTGTCAGCGCGGTTAATTTTAATTCACCTGGCCAGGTAGTAATTGCCGGAAGTACCGCTGCCGTGGAACGCGCCATGGGACTGGCCAGGGAGGCGGGTGCCAAGCGCGTATTGCCACTACCTGTATCTGTCCCCTCGCATTGCAGTCTCATGCAGCCTGCCGCCGAAGCCTTTGCTGCTGACCTGGCTGAAGTTACCGTCAGGACGCCTGTTATACCGGTGCTGCATAACGTTGATGTTGAACCCCACAATGAGCCAGACGCGATACGGGATGCCCTGGTGGGGCAGTTGTATAAACCGGTGCGCTGGGTAGAGATTATTCGCGCCATGCGCGCCGCGGGTATCAACAACGTTCTTGAAATGGGTCCCGGCAAGGTGCTTGCAGGGTTGAACAAGCGTATCGACAAAACCATGCCGGGCATTGCCATCCAGACCGCCGCGGATCTGGAAAAAGCACTGGCGCTGGCGGATCAGACAGGGAGTTGAATGCTATGCCTTTGACGGAAGAAATCGCGCTGGTTAGCGGCGCCAGCCGGGGTATTGGTCAGGCGATCGCGTTGCAGTTGGGCAGGCAGGGCGCCACGGTGATTGGCACAGCGACAACAGACCGGGGCGCTGCAGCTATCCAGTCCACGTTTGACGGACAGGGCGTAAAGGGACTGGGACTGGCGCTGAATGTCACCCGTGACGACTCCATCGATGCGGCTATGAAACAGATAAAGGATAGCTTCGGCAGCCCGACGATTCTGGTCAATAATGCCGGTATCACCCGTGATAACCTGCTTATGCGCATGAAGAATGACGAATGGGCTGATGTCATCGATACCAACCTTGGTTCGGTGTTTCGTCTTAGCAAGGCCTGCCTGCGTGGCATGATGAAAGCCAAACGTGGTCGGATTATCAATATTGCCTCCGTTGTTGGCGCCACCGGCAATCCGGGCCAGGCTAACTATTGTGCGGCAAAAGCCGGAATGATCGGGTTTACCAAGTCACTGGCACGCGAAGTCGGCTCGCGCAGTATTACCGTCAATGCAGTTGCGCCGGGCTTCATTGATACCGATATGACGCGTGCACTACCGGAAGAGCAGCGCGACACCCTGATCACCCAGGTTCCGCTGGGAAGGCTGGGCGTAGTTGACGATATTGCCCATGCGGTGGCTTTTCTGGCGTCACCGCAGGCCGCCTATATTACGGGTGAAACACTGCATGTGAACGGCGGCATGTTCATGAGTTAAACTATAGCTTTAGATATATTGTATATCATATTGATATATAATAATATAAGTATTAAACGCGTTGCGTGCTGATGTAAGTGACAAGACCAGGGTTCAATAACATTTTGATGACTGGAATGGTTATACACTTTTCAATACACTACGCGCGCAGCTTGGAATGATCACAAACAACTGAGGAACTTTCAGCGATGAGTAATGTTGAAGAACGCGTCAAGAAGATTGTCGTCGAGCAATTGGACGTCAGCGAAGACTCTGTCACCAACGAAGCATCTTTTGTAGATGACCTGGGCGCGGATTCTCTGGATACCGTGGAGCTGGTTATGGCTCTGGAAGAAGAATTCGAGTGCGAGATTCCGGACGAAGAGGCGGAAAAGATTACTACCGTCCAGCAAGCGATTGATTACGTTACGGCACATCTCGGTTAATTTTACTTCTATCGCAACCGGAGTGCCGGCCAGCTGTACGAGTGCCGGCGCTCCGGGGCAAACCACTGTTCTGAAATATTCCTAGGAGTAGACTCCTGTGTTGTCGCAACGTCGCGTCGTGGTCACTGGGCTGGGTATTATCTGCCCGGTCGGACTGACAGTTCCAGAAGCCTGGAATAACGTTGTCGCCGGTGTCAGTGGTATCCGGCCAATCACAGAATTTGACGTGTCGGAATTTCCGGTACGCTTCGGTGGCACCATTGAAGGCTTCGACGTGTCCAGCTACGTTTCCAAAAAGGATGCGCGCAGGATGGAGCGCTTTATCCATTATGGTGTCGCTGCAGGTGCGCAGGCAATCCGTGATGCCGGTCTGGAGATTACTGAACAGAATGCCGAGCGAATCGGTGCATCCATAGGCTCTGGCATAGGCGGTTTGCGAGGTATCGAGAAGAACTATGACGCCTTTCTGAAAGGTGGCCCACGCAAGATTTCTCCTCTCTTCGTTCCAGCTAATATCATCAACATGATCGCCGGGAACCTGTCCATCACCTATGGCCTTAAAGGCCCCAATATTGCAATGGTCACAGCCTGCACATCGGGTACACACAGTATCGGTGAGGCCGCACGCATAATCGCTTATGGCGATGCAGACGCAATGCTTGCCGGGGGTGCGGAAATGGCTACAACGCATACCGGTCTGGGCGGATTTGCAGCGGCCAAGGCGCTTTCCACGCGCAATGACGATCCCCTGACGGCGAGCCGCCCCTGGGACCGGGACCGGGACGGTTTCGTGCTGGGCGACGGTGCCGGTGTCATGGTGCTGGAGGAATACCAGCATGCCAGGGCGCGTGGTGCGACTATCTATGCGGAAGTTTCCGGTTACGGTATGAGCGGTGATGCGTACCACATGACGCAGCCGTCAAAGAACGGGGAGGGTGCGGCACGCTGCATGCGTAATGCAATTCGCGATGCCGGCCTGAACCCGGACCAGATCGATTATATCAATGCACACGGAACGTCTACGCCGGCGGGTGATGTGGCGGAAGTCCAGGGTATCAAAACGGCGCTGGGCGAACATGCGCGCAAGGTGGCAGTCAGTTCAACCAAATCCATGACCGGCCATCTGCTGGGGGCTGCCGGCGGCGTAGAAGCTATATTCTCGGTAATGGCGATACGAGACCAGATAGCACCACCGACCATCAACCAGGTCACAGCTGATCCGGACTGCGATCTGGATTTCGTGCCAAACGAAGCCCGCAAAATGAAAATCAATGCTGCAATGTCCAATTCATTCGGTTTCGGCGGCACCAACGGCGCAATTGTTTTTACCAAACTGGATTAGTGTTGCTTCAAAATGCAGGTAACCACCGAAGCCAGCTTCGACCTGCTTGATTTGCACGCCCTGGATCCCGGGCGTTACCCCTTTCTCCTGGAAAGTTTTGCCCACGGACCGCAGGGCCGTTTTGATATCCTGTTTGCCTTTCCCGGTGAGACACTGGCGCTGCATGAACTACACGCTTTTGATTTTCTGCAGGCGCTGGATACACGCTGGAAGGCAGAGGCGGAAGGTCCCGGTTACCAGGGGTCACTGCCGTTTCACGGTGGCTGGTTTCTTTTCCTGGGCTATGAACTTGCGGCGCAGATCGAGCCACAGCTGGAGCTGCCGGAAGACAGCTCTGCGCTGCCTGTTGCAAGTGCGACCCGGATTCCGGTCGCGATTATCCATGACCATCAAAAAGGTAAGCGCTGGATTATTGCTGAACAGCAAAGCTATATCAGCCAGGTCAGAGACGATATTATCCGCCTGAAGTCATATGAACCCCGGACTCTTGCGGTGTCCTGTGACTCAGTTGAAGATCCGGCACAACCCTATCTGGATGCTGTGGAGCGAATACTTGATTACATCCGGGAAGGCGATGTGTTTCAGGTCAACCTGTCGCGCCAGTGGTCCGGTGACTGGCCGCAGGATGTCAGCAGTCATACCCTGTACCGGCAACTGCGCACGGCCAACCCCGGTCCTTTCAACGGGCTGGCCACCTGGGGTGACATGGCGGTACTGAGTTCATCTCCGGAGCGGCTGGTTGAAACCAGGGGTGACCGGGTGCAGACACGTCCGATCGCCGGTACGCGTCCCCGGGGTAGAAAAAAGGACACCGACAGGTTCTTATCCGAAGAACTGATGGGGCATCCCAAAGAACGTGCCGAGCATATAATGCTGATCGATCTGGAGCGTAATGATGTGGGACGGATCGCCATTCCGGGCAGTGTCAAGGTAAGCGAACTGATGTCGCTGGAGTCCTACGCTACAGTCCATCATATTGTGTCCAATGTCGAAGCACGGATGCGGCCCGGGGTGACGCCGGGACAGGTTATTCGCGCACTGTTCCCGGGTGGGACAATCACTGGCTGTCCGAAGGTGCGCTGTATGGAGATTATTGCCGAACTCGAAGGTACCGGTCGCGGGGCCTACACAGGCTCCATGGGATACCTGAACCATGATGGCAGTATGGATCTCAATATTCTTATCCGCACGCTGGTGCGTAGTGGTGAACAATTACGGTTTCGTGCAGGTGCCGGGATTGTCAGCGACTCTGTCCCGGCTAACGAGCTGGAGGAAACCCGTGCCAAGGTACGTGGCATGCTGAGAGCGATAAAAGGGAAGGGGCTGTGAACGAGGTGCAGTACTGGGTAAATGGCCGGCAGGGGGCGCTGGTCAATGCGGCCGAGCGTGCTCTTCAGTACGGGGATGGATTGTTTGAGACAATCCGTGTTCGGCACGCCAGACCTGAGTATCTTGCAAGGCACATGCAGCGCCTGAGTGCAGGTTGCGAACGGCTGAAATTTCCCGCAGTGGACTGGGCGCTGATCAGGCAGGAGTTAGTAAAGCTGGCAGGGCAACAAAAGGACGCCGTGCTGAAATACATACTCAGCCGCGGCGTTGGTGGCCGCGGTTATCAACCCGGGCCTGAGCTGGAAGTAACCCGCATTGCCAGCATTCACCCTTTGCCACGCTGGCCGTCGGATCCGGAACAGAATGGCGTGCGTACACGCATTTGTACGACAGCCCTGGCTAGCCAGCCGCTGCTGGCCGGTCTCAAGCACCTTAACCGCCTGGAACAGGTGATGGCACGCACGGAGTGGGATGATGCGGATATCGTCGAAGGATTTATGCTCGACCAGGACCAGCGGCTGATCGAAGCCACCATGAGCAATGTGTTTATTGTGAATGGTCGTGAGCTGTTGACCCCGGAACTGTCGAATTGCGGTGTGGCGGGTGTCATGCGATCTGTTATTCTCGACCTTGCGGCCACCCTGGGGTTTAAAACACGGGTACAGCAGCTGACGCTGGACGATGTGAAAACCAGTCAGGAAGTGTTTATCTGTAACAGTCTGGCAGGGGTCTGGCCTGTGGTGCATATTGAGGGCCTCGGCGAATTTGGCATTGGCAGGATCACTCGTCAGTTACAGGTGGCCATGCAGGCTGACGACAGTGAGGATAACGGGAACTGGTATATAACGTGAGCAAGCCAGAAAGAAAAAAACGGACAGTACGCGATACCGTTTTCCGGATATCCGGTTTGCTCGTTATTGTGGCCAGTTTCGTACTTGCCTTGCTGCTCATGGATTTCCAGGCGTTCCGCCAGAACCCCCTGCCCATCCCTGACAATGGGTTGCGTCTGGTGGTGGAACCGGGCAGCGGCCTGAAGTCGATCGCCAGGCGACTGGAACAGCAACAGGTGTTGAGCAAACCCGTTTATCTGGTAGTGCTGGCACGCTACCTCAGGCTGGATGCACGCATCAAGGCCGGGGAATTTCAGCTGCAACCCGGTATTACTCCGGAGCGGTTGTTGCGCCAGCTTACCGAGGGGAAAGTGGTGCAGCACACGATCACCCTGATCGAGGGTGAAACATTCGCGCAGATGATGCAGAGAGTGAGCACGGACCCGGTACTCGTGCACAAGCTCGAAAGTACTGATGCTGAAACCGTAATGAGCGCAATCGGCTACCCTGGTCTGCATCCGGAAGGCCGTTTTCTTCCCGAAACCTACCATTTTCCGCGCGGTACATCGGATGTCGACTACCTGCGCCGCGCTTTTCTTGAGATGGAGGCGTTTCTTCAGGAGAGCTGGCAGCAACGTGACAAGGATCTGCCGTTGAAGACGTCTTACGATGCATTGATACTGGCTTCCATTGTGGAAAAGGAGACAGGTGTTGTGGAGGAACGCCCGATGATCGCGGGTGTTTTTGTGCGGCGCCTGAGAAAAGGCATGAAGCTGCAGACGGATCCAACCGTAATATACGGTATGGGTGACAGCTACCAGGGCGACATCCGCTACCGTGATCTGCGTCGCGATACACCGTATAACACTTACACGCGCTACGGTTTACCGCCCACCCCCATTGCAATGCCGGGTAAGGATGCAATACTTGCAGCACTGCATCCGGCGTCGGGCGATGCCCTGTACTTTGTGGCCAGGGGCGACGGCAGCCACAAGTTTTCCAGCACCCTGAAACAACACAACAGCGCCGTTGACCGCTACCAGAGAAAACGTTGAGTTCATGAACCAGGCAATTGCGCGAGGGCGTTTCATTACGCTGGAGGGCGGCGAAGGTGCCGGCAAGTCCACCAACCTCGAATACCTGTCCATGCGCCTGCAAGCGGCAGGGGTCAATGTCCGGCACACCCGCGAACCTGGTGGAACGCCCCTGGGTGAAAAGATACGTGAACTGTTGCTGAATCCGGACCACACCGGCATGCACTCCGATACAGAACTGTTGCTGATGTTTGCGGCGCGTGCCCAGCATCTGCACGAGGTGATTCTGCCAGCGCTGGCGCGTGGAGAGTGGGTTATCTGTGACCGCTTTACCGACGCCACCTACGCCTACCAGGGGGGCGGACGCGGTATAGACGTGCAGCGCATAGCTTTGCTGGAAGACTGGGTGCAGCGGGGTCTTCAGCCGGATACCACGCTGCTGTTCGATCTGCCTGTCGCGCAGGGGCTGGAACGTGCGGGCAAGCGTGGGGCACTGGACCGGTTCGAGCAGGAACAGCAGGACTTTTTTAAACAGGTGCGCGATGCTTACCTGGAACGTGCAGCGCAAAATCCCGGACGCTTCCGGATTGTTGATGCGGGCCGGGAACTCGCGGCTGTACAGCAGCAGCTGGATGATATTATTAACACCATGCTAACGTATCGGGAAATTTGAATGCTTACATGGCTGGCTAAACCCTGGCAGCGACTAAACCAGGCACGGGTGCAGGGACGCCTGCCGCATGCGCTATTGATAAAGGGACAGGACGGTGTCGGCAAGCGCATGTTGGCTGAACAGCTGGCAGCAGCCCTGCTCTGTGAACAGGCGGATGCCGGGGGGCAGCCCTGCGGCCACTGCCACTCCTGTGGCTGGTTGCAGGCCGGTACTCACCCCGACCTGTCGTGGATTACCCCCGAAGAAACAGGCAAGGCCATCAAAATCGATCAGATCCGCGCACTGAACACAGCGCTGGCAATGACCAGTCACACGGGACGTTACAAGGTCGCCATAATCCAGCCCGCGGATGCCATGAATGTAAATGCAGCCAACAGTCTGTTGAAAACACTGGAAGAGCCCGCCGCGAATACGCTGTTGCTGTTATTGACAGCCGCACCGGGCCGCCTGCCTGCGACCATCCGCAGTCGTTGCCAGCAGCTGGAGGTTGCGACACCGGATGCTGATAGTGCGCAGCGCTGGCTGGTGGCCGAGGGTGTCGACCCGGACGACAGTGTGCGTTATCTCAAGCTTGCAAATGGAGCACCGCTGCAGGCGCGTCAGATGGCCAATACGGATGACAGCGCGCTACGTGATCAGCGGTTGGAACAGCTGCAGGCGATATTCACTGGTCAGCTCGATCCGGTTCAGACCGCAAAGGACTGGATGGGCGAAACAGAACGGCAAACACTGGAGTGGTGGCGCGTCTGGTTGCAGGAGTTGGTGCGCTGGCAGCTGGCGGGGCAGCAACCGCTCGAGGCTGATGTGGCGCAGAAGTTGCAGCAGATTGTAGAAACGGTAGACTGTCGGCAATTGTTTAATATTTCAGATCAGGTTACTAATGCCGTGAATGCTACAGGTTCCGGGTTAAACAGACAGATGGTTCTGGAAGATGTACTGATTTCCTGGGCGAAACTGGCAAACCAGACTTCGATCCGGGCCGCGGCGGGCAACAGGTAGTCGAGACATATGGCAAATAAACCAGTTGGTGGAGCACGGCAGGGTATTCTGTCACTCACGATAAAAGACAAGAGTGCGCTGTATGCGGCCTATATGCCATTTGTGAAAAACGGTGGCCTGTTTATTCCCACGAATAAAAGTTACCAGCTCGGCGATGAGGTTTTCATGCTGCTGACCCTGATGGATGAGCCGGAAAAAATCCCGGTTGCCGGCAAGATCATCTGGATTACCCCCAAGGGTGCACAGGGGGCACGTGCGGCGGGAATCGGTGTGCAGTTCAGCGACAAGGACGAGGGTACCGCGCAGAAGAAAATAGAGACCTATCTGGCCGGTGCGTTAGCCGCGGATCGTCCCACTCACACCATGTAAAGGGCATGGTCCGTTATGCTGGTCGATTCTCATTGTCATCTCGATATGCTGTGTCCTAAACAGCAGTCCATAGCCGACGTTCTCGAACAGGCTGCACAACAAGGCATAGAACACATGCTGTGTGTGTCCGTCAGCCTGGAACGATTTCAGCCAATGATGGATCTGATAGCACCGTTTGATCAGATTTCGGCATCCGTTGGCGTGCACCCGGACGGGACCGATGTGCAGGAAGCCGACGAAGGACAACTCGTCGAGCTTGCGCAGACTGACAAAGTCGTGGCGATTGGTGAAACCGGGCTGGACTATTTTCGTACCGAAGGCGATGTTGAATGGCAGCGGGAGCGATTTCGCCGCCATATCCGGGCTGCCAGGGAGGCCCACAAGCCGCTTATCGTTCACACACGTGCCGCCAAACAGGATACCCTGAAAATTCTCCGTGAAGAACACGCCAGCGAAGTGGGCGGTGTACTGCACTGTTTTACTGAAGACTGGGACATGGCCCGTGCTGCCATGGATATGAATTTCTATATTTCCTTCTCAGGGATCGTCACTTTCAAAAACGCGCAGGAGCTTAAACAGGTTGCGCGTAAAATGCCGGCAGATCTGATGCTGGTGGAAACCGATGCTCCTTACCTTGCCCCGGTACCCAAACGTGGCAAAACCAACCAGCCTGCTTTTGTGCGGTATGTTGCGGAGTACCTGGCGGAATTACGTGGTGAAGCGCTGGAACAGATTGCCGGCGCGACCACGGAAAATTTCTACCGCCTGTTTGCCGGTGCCCGCCACCAGGCTTCTGTATAAGCTACTAAAATAAATACAATAATATATAGCAAATATCAAGAATATACGTTAATTAATCAGGGTTTTATCTTCAGGCGTTTATTGCTTAAAGTTGTCCGGCCTGCGGCCGCTAAGCTGTGGAATCCGGACACAGAAATCCGGATTTACTCCAATCGAGTGCGGCGGAACGCTCCGCTTTTACGAAACATACAAGGTATACCTTGAGCGCGTCAGGACGACGCAGGGACAGGAACAGCTACCCGTTCTCCAATTGCTTCGCCTGGTACGAAGTTCCGCTAAACGAACTGGCCAAAGGTAATATTGTGGAAAGAAGAAAAGCAAAACGCAATCAGATACAGGTTGACATCGAAATAGCCCACCCGGATGCTCCTCGTTGTGGTGGTTACGCAGACAACATCAGTCGTACCGGAGTGTCCATTATCCTGTGGGACGGTGAGATACCGACTCGCCAGCGATCGGTGATCCTTAATTTCAAGATCTGGACGGGAAGTGAAACCCTGTACCGGAAAATCTATGCGCGCGTAGTGCGCCTGGAACAGGAAAAAATCGCACTGGAATTTGCCGAGCACGATTTTATCACCGAAGCGATTATTCATGATCTGATGTTTTACAAGAATCGCGAGCGTCGCACGAGTGCAAGGACGCTGGCGGAATATGACAAAACAGCCGCTGTCAGTCCCGTCCGGATCACTGGCCCGGGTCAGTGATCCAGATACATCTTCTCAATATCTGCTTCGAAGCGTTCAAGGGTCTTGTTGCGTTTTAGTTTAAGCGTGGGCGTCATCAGCCCGTTTTCAATAGTCCACGGCTCAAGCTGGCAGCAGACCCTGCGAATCTTTGCATGGCCGGGAAATGCAGAAATTTGTCTCGCTACGCGTTCCAGAACAATTTCATTGACGCGGGCGCTTTTGCAGGCTTCCGTATCCGCAGGGTCTACCTTCAACTGTTTGGCATAAACCTCCCACTGCTCGGGATTGATGACCAGTAATGCGCTCAGGTACGGTCTGTTGTCACCAATAACCATGGCCTGATCAAACAGGGTATCCATACAGATCGCCATTTCCATATCGGCGGGTGGTACTTTTTCTCCGTTTGCCAGCACGATGATTTCCTTCAGCCTGCCAGTGATATAAAGCTGCCCGTTGACAAGCCGGGCCTTATCGCCGGTATGCAGCCAGCCGTCAGCATCGATTATGTCGCTGGTGGCTTTCTCGTTGGCCCAGTAACCCAGCATGACACCCGGACCGCGGATCTGCAGTTCGTCATTGTCACCAATGCGTGCCTCTACGTCCCGTAGCAGACAGCCAACACCCGCAGGATCATTGTTCTCGATAGGGTTAACGCTGATGACAGGGCTGGTTTCTGTCAGTCCATAACCCTGTATCATGGGTAAGCCGAGGCCGATGAACAGATGAGCGACGCTTATTGGCAGCGGTGCGCCCCCGACCACGGCCAGACGCATTCGGCCACCCAGTTTTTCCATCACCTTACTGGCAACAATTTTTTCCAGCAATGGCCACAGTAGTAGTTGCGGACTCCAGCCCGCGCGCCCCTGCTGGTATTCGAAGCGCCGCCAGCCGGTGTTCACAGCCAGTTTGAAAAGGGCGCGCGCGACGGGGGGTTTCTCTTCCAGGCCAGCGTGAATCTTGTTGTATACGCGTTCAAAAATGCGTGGCACGGATATCAGGATGGTTGGCTTGACGGCAACCAGGTCATCGGCCAGTTGCGGGATGGAGCGGTTATAGGCTACGCATGCTCCCAGCATCATGGGCAGGTAGTAACCCGCGGTACGTTCCAGGGTGTGCGACAGGGGCAGGAAGGAAAGGAACACTTCACTGGAACTGCAGTTGACCACTTGCAGGCTGCGGTAGGCGTTCCATAGAATATTGTGATGACTTAGCATCACCCCTTTGGGTCGCCCGGTAGTGCCCGAGGTATAGACGATAGTTGCCAGTGAATCCTTGTCCCGGTTTATACGGATCAGTTCGGCTTCGTCGGGTAACCAGCTGCCAGCGGTTGTCAGGCGAGCGTCTGGTTCGCCTGCTGTATCGATCTGGGTGAGGCTGATAATGCGTGTGAGAAAACCCAGCTGATCCCGCACCGGTTGCAGGCTGTCCCAGTGTTCCTGGTTACCGATAACAAGCATCTTGACGCCTGCATTCTGAAGTATATAGGCGGCGTTTTCGGCACGGTCCTGAGTATATAGTGGTACCAATACCAGTCCGTTGGCCAGCACGGCCTGGTCTAACATTACCCACTCAGGGCAGTTTTGCATCATGATTGCAACCCGGTCGCCCGGTTGCAGGTCTTCTGACGCCAGTGCCGCCTGCCAGCGTGCAACGCTGGCACCGGCCTGGGACCAGTTTATGCCCTTCCAGGTTTCACTGAATTCATCGAAGTAGCGGTACGCCGGTGCGTCCGGCGTCCTGTACACACGTTCGTAGAACAGACCCGAAAGTGTCTCCGCTTCCTCGGGGGAGATCAGACTGTCAGTCGTATTTGCTGTCATGGTGATTATCCACTGGTCTTTTCTTCGTCAGTAAAGCCTGATACATATTCCCAGCCGGGGTCGGGTTTGAAGCGCGGCCCCAGCTGCTGTTCAAGTTTGCGCAAACGTTGCAACAGGATGTCTGCGCCCATGGTTTCGATATAGCGAAGTGGTCCGCCGCGGAAGGGCGCGAATCCGGTTCCATACACCATGCCTCCATCCAGGTGGTCAGGCTTGTCGACAACGTGTTCACGCAGACAGCTTACGACTTCATTCAGCATGCGCAATATCATGCGGTCGCTGATACCTTCCTGGGGGTGATAACCCTTGGGTAGTGCCGGCTTGACCGGTTTGCCTTTCTTGTACTGGTAAAACCCTTCACCGCTTTTGCGGCCCAGCCGACCCTGACGGACCAGGTCGCGCAGCCGTTGCGGAACCGGGGTGTGCAGGTGTTGCCCGAGGTTTTCCGCTACGTGCAGACAGATGTCGAGGCCCACGGTGTCGGCCAGTTCGATCGGCCCCATGGGCATGCCGAACTCAAGCGCCTGGCGGTCGATTTCGGCCGGGGGTACGCCCTCGTTCTCCAGTTCCACGGCCTCCAGCAGATAGGGCATAAGAACGCGATTGACCAGAAATCCCGGTGTGCTGGCAACGGGCAGTGGCAGGCGATCTATGTTGCGCGTAAAGGCAATGGCCCGATTGACGACCTCCGTGTCTGTATCATCGTCTCTGACAATTTCAACCAGTTGCATCTTCGCCACGGGATTAAAGAAGTGTATGCCGACCAGGCGTGCGGGGTTGCTCAGCACATCGCGTAATTCAGCCAGTGGAATACTGGAGGTGTTGGTAGCCAGAACTGCATCCTCGCGCATGCGTGGTTCCAGTTGTTGATACAGGCTGCGTTTCGCATCGGCATCTTCAAAAATAGCCTCGATAACGACGTCCGCTCGTTCTACGCCGATACCCTTGTGGTCCGGCATAAGACGGTCCATGGCTTCCTGAATCGGTCGTGTACGTTTCAGGCGGCGTTTAAACAGTTTATGAGCCCGTTTTACTGCAGGGGCAATGCGTTCGGGTGACTGGTCGGCCAGGGTTACGTGCATGCCGCGCAGGGCGCACCAGGCGGCGATATCACCACCCATGATACCGGCGCCGATGATATGCACACGGGCTGGCTTGAAGCCTGACTTGTGGCCCAGGGCCTTGAGTTGTTCCTGCAACAGAAATACCCGGATAAGATTCTGCGCCACAGGGCCGACGATAAGTTCGGCAACTGACTCGGCCTCGGCATGCAGCATGTCACGTTCGTGTCCGGTATGCTCCAGCCAGATATCGATCAGCGCATAGGGTGCGGGATAATGATCCTCACGGGCTTTTTTGCTTACCTGCTGGCGGAACACACGGGCGAGCGCCGGGCGCACCCAGGGATGATTGCTGAGCGACTGCAGTTTACTGGGGCGATGTGGAAACGGAGGGTCCAGAATCATTGCGCGTGCGGCTGATTGCAGATGCCGTTCCGGGACAGCATGGTCGACAAAACCCATACGTTTGGCAGCACGACCATCGACGCTGCGACCGCTGAGCATAAGGTCCATCGCATGCAGGGCGCCTACCAGTGGCGTCAGGCGTACAGAACCTCCAAAACCCGGATGAATGCCGAGCCTGACTTCGGGTAGACCAAGGCGTGTCCCGCGGTCATCCCTGGCTACCCGGTAACGGCAGGCAAGTGCCATTTCCAGGCCGCCACCAAGACAGAAACCGTGGATCATGGCCACGGTCGGAAAAGGCAGCTCCGCGAGCCGGTCGAAGACGGCCTGACCACGCTGGATAGCGCTGATGGCCTGGTCGTGATTCTCCAGCCGGGTGAATTCACGCACATCGGCGCCGGCGATGAAACCGTTTGTCTTGTCGGAGAGGATCACCAATCCGCGCGGTGCGCGTTCGACCAGCTCCAGCAACTCCTCGTAGAAAACTTCCAGGATGGAGGCCGAAAGCACGTTAGTACCTGAACCCTGCTTATCGAAATGCAGCCAGGCAATATTGTCTTCATCAATAACCGTGTAGAGGTCGCGTTTTTCGTTGTTGGTATCAATCATCAGGCGGTTTCCCTTTCCACCAGCATGGCGCCGCCCTGGCCGCCGCCGATACACAGGCTGGCAATGGCGCGCTTGTCACCGGTGCGCTGCAGGGTCTTCAGCGTATGCAGCAAGATGCGTGCGCCGCTGGCGCCGACCGGATGACCGATGGCTACGCCTCCACCATCGACGTTCAGGCGTTCTTCATCAATCGGATTGAAGGCGCCATCCAGCTTCAATTCTTCCCTGCAGTAGTGTTCGTCCTGCCAGGCGCTCAGACACGCCTGTACCTGGGTGGCAAAAGCTTCGTTGATTTCCCAGTTGTCGATATCTTCACTGTTCAACCCGTTACGTTTCAGAAGGGGCGCCATGGCGTGTACCGGTCCCAGCCCCATCTGGCTGGGATCCAGGCCGGCCCACTGGCTGTCGACGATCCTGCCGAGTACCGGCAGCTCATATTCCTTGACTGCTGTTTCAGAAGCCAGAATCAGCCAGGCAGCACCGTCGGTAATCTGTGCGCTGTTGCCGGCGGTCACCTTGCCAAACGGCCGGTCAAAAACCGGCCTCAGTTTTGCCAGCTTCTTCATGCTGCTGTCAGCACGCAGGCCATCATCGGCGAGGTAATAGTGGCCCTTGTGATCGTAGACGACCTCGATCTCATCAAGATGTTCATTTTGTTGCGCATGGTCCAGGCGCTGGTGACTGCGCAGTGCGTAGCTATCCATCATCGTACGGCTGATGTTGAAGCGGTGGGCAAGGATTTCCGCCGTCTGGCCCATGTTGAGACCGACAATGGGATCGGTCAGACCGCAAAGCAAACCAATCACAGGTTTGAGAAATGCGGGTCTGAACGCGGCAACCGATTTAAGTTTGGCGCCTGTTGTACGTGCGCTATTGAGCGAGCTTAGCCAGTTGACCATCGCATTGCTGAACAACAGCGGTGCATGACTCATGGACTCGGCGCCGCCGGCCAGCACCAGCTCCGAACGCCCGGTGGCGATGTCCTGCGCGGCACAATCCAGCGCCTGCAAACCGGATGCGCAGTTACGCTGCACCGTCCACGCCGGCATCTGGTCGCCACAACCGAGTCTGAGTGCCACCACGCGCGCAATATTGACTTCCCGGGGGCCGGGCATGACGCAACCCAGAATGACCTGGTCAATGTCCTGCGGCGAGAAGGGCTGGCGGTAGAGCAGGGCGCGCCCGGCCTGAAAGGCCAGGTCGGAGGCATGGAACGGCCCGGGTTTACCACGGGCGCGCAGAAACGGCGTGCGGCTGCCGTCAACTACGAAGACTGGCCGGCCCGTTGCGAGGGGGTTGGGGTGCGCTGCCATGAACTGTTTTTCTCCTTCCAGTAGTCGGCGGGAAATTCGTCGACACCGATGACTTTTTGCCTTGCTGCCACCGCAGCGCGAACCTGCGCTGCCTCGCGCTCGTCAATCACACCGGCAGAAACCGCTTCGACCAGACAGTGTTCCGGATCTCCAGACGCAAGTTGACCACTGCGCATGGCTTTTCGCAAGTGCGAAAGTATGGTCTGAGCGGCGGCGGCCTTTGCAAAAGCGGATTCCAGTTGTGCCAGGGATTCGTGCTCGTCTTGTGGAATGAACAGGCCTTCAGTCAGGCGTTCGCGTGCGCTGCCACAGCGCAGGATAACGTTGGCCGCACGTTGCAACAGTACGTCGTCGGGTGCGCGGTAGCCGGCTCCGTAGGGGAACAACATCCATTTCAGCAGTCTGCCCAGCAAACGGTTAGGAAGGTTGGCGTAGACCTCAAACAGTTTCTGCTGTGCTTCATACAAGGCATCGCGAACCGCCCATTCCAGTAACGGCCGGTCGGCCGGTTGGCGGCCCTGGTCGGCAAAGCGTTTCAGCGCCGCTGAAGCAATATAAAGCTGGCTCAATACATCGCCCAGCCGTCCGGACAGGGATTCCTTGCGTTTCAGTGCGCCACCCAGTGTCAGCAGTGCGGCTTCCGCGGAAACGGCGAATATGGCGCTCATGCGAGTCAGTTGCCGGTAGTAGCGCGCTTCCTCGCGATCCACCGGTGCGTGTGCAAAACGCGCACCGGTGAGTCCGTGGAAAACGGCACGCGCCAGGTTGCTGAACAGCAGTTTGATATGCCCGAACAGGGCCTGGTCGAAACTGCCCAGATCACGCTTTTGCGCCGCTTCCATTTCTTTCAGCAGGTAGGGGTGACAGCGTATCGCTCCCTGGCCGAAGATGATCAGGCTGCGGGTAAGAATATTCGCGCCTTCAACCGTTATGCTGATGGGGATGCTCTGGTAGAAACGTCCCAGGTAGTTGCGAGGCCCCATACAGATACCACGGCCACCGTGTATATCCATGGCGTCATCCATGACCCGGCGCCCGCGCTCGGTGAGATGGTATTTCACAATGGCAGAAGCGACGGACGGTTTTTCGCCCTTGTCGACCGCCAGTGTAGTCAGCCCTCTTGCCGCATCCATGGCGTAGGCGTTGCCCGCAATCCGGCCCAGCACTTCGACAATACCCTCGAACTTGCCAATCGGTGTCTTGAACTGCTTGCGGACTGCCGCATAGGCACCCGCTGCACGCGATGCCAGTTTGCCGCCACCGGTACCCAGTGCGGGCAGGGAAATCGACCGCCCGTCGGCCAGGGATTCCATCAGCATCCGCCAGCCTGCGCCGATGCGCGCCTGTCCACCGATAATCCAGTCCATCGGGATAAAGACATCGTGACCGCGGTTAGGGCCGTTCATGAAGGCCTGGTTCAACGGGAAATGACGGCTGCCGATCTCAACACCGGGTGTATCCGTGGGAATCAGCGCCAGTGTAATGCCCAGCTCTTCCCGCTTACCCAGCAAGTGGTCTGGATCATAGAGCTTGAAGGCCAGACCGAGGACCGTTGCTACAGGCCCAAGGGTGATGTAGCGTTTCTCCCAGTTCAGGCGTATGCCGAGGCGTTCTTCGCCTTCGAATTGCTGGCGGCACACGACACCCTTGTCCGGCATGGCGGCAGCGTCACTGCCGGCGTCAGGTCCGGTCAGGGCGAAGCAGGGTATATCATCGCCACGCGCCAGGCGCGGCAGATAGTATTGTTTCTGTTCTTCCGTCCCGTAGTGCAACAACAACTGCGCAGGGCCCAGCGAGTTTGGCACCATGGCGGTGACGGCAGCCGAAATGCTGCGGCTGGCGATTTTCATGACAACGCTGGAGTGGCCGTAGGCGGAAAAATCCAGGCCACCGTACTGTTTCGGGATAATCATGCCGAAGAAGCGTTCCCGCTTGAGGAAATCCCACACCGGTTCGGGCAGGTCGTGCAGGTGTTCGGTAATTTCCCAGTCATCGATCATGCGGCACAGTTCATTGACCGGACCATCGATGAAAGCCTGTTCTTCCTCGCTCAGTGCGGGAGCGTCATAATCCAGCAAAATATCCCAGTCAGGTTGACCGCTGAAAACTTCAGCTTCCCACCAGGTGCTGCCGGCTTCCAGGGCCTCCCGTTCGGTATCCGATACGCTTGGCATCATGCGGCGGAACATGTCCATGACGGGATTACTGATGGCTGTGCGACGTAGCGAAGGCACGCCCAGCAGCATGGCAGCAGGGACAAATACCAGCCACACCGGTGTCAGCGCCCAGGCAGTGACATTATGTATGCCCGGCCAGGTAAGCAGATACAGGGCGATTGCGCCGCTCCATGCCCAGGCGGGTGCCCGCCGTGCAGCCAGACTCCATACAGCCGCAACTACCACCAACAACTCTATAACTATCGACATGGAAATGCTCCCGTCACTCAGGTGGTTTTGACAACCGTATCTGTTTCGACCCCGGGCTCCTCACTGTAGTTCTCCTGGACAGGTTGTGGATCCGGCTGCATAGTCGGTACATAACATTCACCGTCAGCATCACAGACGCGGCCTCTCCGGTCCCATGGTAGCTCACGGTAGGTCGGTTGCTTGCGAAAATCCAGATGCGGGCACTTGATAATGTCAAAGTAGGGTGAATAGTCAAAGTCACGCGGTGTAAATAGTCTCGAATTACGCGGCACCATACGCAGTGATCCGTCACGTCTTTCTTCCAGCATAGGTAACACCGGGAATTTAACCGAGGCAAAAGCCGCCGCAATCATCGAGGAGCACACCGAACGCGTCGGTACCCCGGCATTGTGCTCAAAAAGGCTGGAGCGCCAGCGGCGCGGGATGATGCTGTACGGGAACAGAAAGCGGCCAAGATCCATGAGCTGGCGCAGATCATACTCAAAACCGAGGTGATGCAGGGCAAACTTCAGGATATGCTGAGCATCCTGGCGGGCCAATCCGGCAGGCCGGCACACTCTCAGCGAATCCTCACGGTATTTGCTCAACGTTTCGACCACAGTGCCTTCACCCAGCCAGGCTTCTATGATCAATTGCTCATTGGGGTCGCCGGTGTAGAACGAAAGCACTTTTTCACGCAGCTCCTCATCATCGATGTCGTGTACCCGCCCGATATACAGTGCGGAATGTGACCAGGGGCTTTGCGTGATGGTACGAATGATTTCCGATATGCGGCTGCGTCCTTCGACCAGCACAACATCGCAGGGGCGTATTTCGTAACGGATACGCTCAAAGTCGCACAACGGCGGATTGGCGGATTTCTGCTCGGCAGTCAGCCAACCGACAATTTTCTTTCCCAGCCAGGCCGCAGGATTGAACACTTTTCAACTTCCATTCGATGAAATGAGACACGGAACTCCGCCTTCAACGGGGAGGTGTATAAAAGGATAGCGGCACCCTGATAAATAGTCTGAGAAATGATTGTTATTTATTGTAAAAGTTAATTATTCAGTGGTTTGCGTGAAAGGGTAAGCGCACGCTCCAAAACGGCGTCAGAGGTGTAAAAATGGGGTGAAAAACGAATACCGCCCCCCCTCAGGGCGCAGATAACGCCGTTGTGCTGCAAAAAGCGATAACGGGCCTGGATATCTTCATCCCCGTAGCGAAAAGTGACGATTCCGGCACGACTTTCCGGATCTGCTACTGAAAGAATGGTGCCGCCATATTTATTAATGGTATCAATTAGATATTGTATTTTTCCAGAAACTGCCTCAAATATTGACTGGATACCGATTTCCAGCACCAGGCTCAGACTGGCGTGCAGGGCGTGTATGCCCAGCATATTGGGGCTGCCACATTCAAATCGTCTTGCTGTGCTGGCCGGCTGCCAGTCGCGCTGATCAAAGTCACCCAGGGCTTCCACCATGTGCCAGCCGTACTGTTTCAGGTCGAGGCGTTCCAGCCAGTCACTGCGGCAATAGAACAGGGCCAACCCTTCCGGTCCAAGCATCCACTTGTGCCCGTCGGCCACAACGAAATCGGCCTGGCAGGCCTGGACGTCGAAAGGTTTTACGCCCAGACCCTGAATGGCATCCACACAAAATGCTACGCCATGTTGCCGGCAGGCGGCGCCTATCGGGGGGAGGTCCAGAGCCAGCCCGGTGGCGTACTGTACGGAACTGAGTGATACAAGGCGTGTACGCGGTGTCATGGCATCGATGATGCGCTGCTCAGGGTCACCCACATGGTCGATAGTGACCGTAACCACCTCGACACCCTGTGAGCGTAACGATTCCCAGACAATGCGGTTGGAGGGGAACTCCTGATTGCTTATGATGATTTCGTCACCGGCCTTCCAGCGCATGCCGTAGGCGACCACGGACAATGCCTCGGACGTGCTTTTCATGAGCGCGATTTCATCGCTGCTGGCGGCATTGATCAGGGTCTGTAGCTGTTTGCGCAGTGTCTGCTCGGTGGCAAGCCAGCGTTCATAGTGGTGCGAGCCGACCCGGCCATTTTCCAACGCGAAGCGCTGTACCGTCTCGACGGTGCGTTTTGGCCAGGGGGCAACCGCAGCATGATTCAGGTAGCAGATGTCATCCGCCAGATTAAATTCGTCGCTAGTGTACTGTCTCATATAGATTGACCATTTCAGCAAGTCGCTAAGCGGCTAGCTGCTAGGCGCGTTCCCGCCGGGGTAGCCATTCTACCTCAAGGGAGCGCAACAACGCAGATGGCCGCTTAGCGGCTTGCCCGAAGGGAGCCCCACACATGCGCCACAGCCGCGTTCCAGCTCTTGACAAGGGCACGCCATTGCCCGCGAGCTGCGCCTTGCTGCGACGCATATGTGGGGCTCTGAAATGGTCAATCTATATGAGACAGTGCACTGTGATGTCACGCCAATTTAAGGGTAGACTGGAGGCCTGTATTAAAACACGATTTTCCCATGAAACTCTTGTATAGCGATTTTATAAAACGAATAGCCCTTGTTGCACTGTTGAATGCAGGCACCGCCATCGCAGCGGATACGCCGATGACGACCGGCGTTATCGCCGAAACGGGATTGCACTACTGGGAATGGGACGCTCAGGGTGTTCTGTTCCGGCTCACCCAGCGGCTGCCGGACCAGACCCGCGCCTATTTCATGGCGCGGGGATTCGATTCAGGGTCTGCGGATCTCATTGCAAATCGTTGTGTATTCCAGTCCATGTTCAAGAATATTGCAGATCCGGGAGGCACCGCCACCTCGATTGATCTTGATACCTGGCGAATACGCAGCGGCGGTAACGAGTATCACCTGGTCACACGGGAACAATGGCAGGACGAATTGCAGAAAAATGATATTTCACAGGCCGCTGCCATTGCCCTCGAGTGGTCCTTGTTACCCACCCGGCAGGTATACGCGCCGGGTGATTACAACTGGGGAATGACCAGCTACGCTCTGAAGCCGGGAAAAACATTTGATCTGGGTTTTTCCTGGAAGCGGGAGGGCCGGGTTTTCCATGGGCATCTGAAAGATGTAGAGTGTGCCCCGGATATTCATCCGGATCCTGAGTCATGATGTCAAAACGCGTATTACAAATACTTCTTGCGCTATCAGCTGCATTTGCGCTGAATGCGGTTGTTGCAGAGCAGCAGGTCCAGCTACTGCACGAGGTACCCGAACAACCGGCGGCACCGGATTTCTCTATCGAGGACGTGGATGGTGTTGTACATACGCTGTCTGCGTATCGCGGCAAGGTGGTTATCCTCAATTTCTGGGCGACCTGGTGCCCCCCGTGTCGGGAGGAGATGCCTTCGATGGAGCGTGCCTGGCAAAAGCTCAGGCACGAGGATATCGTGATGCTGGCGATTAATGTCGGCGAGGATGAAGACAGCGTCTTCGAATTTACTGCCAGTTACCCGGTTGAATTTCCTCTGTTGCTGGATCGGGAGTCCGCTGTGATCAGAAGCTGGCCGGTACGCGGTTTGCCAACTACGTTTGTTATCGATCCACAGGGAAAGATTGTCTATCGGGCGATCGGGGGCAGGGACTGGAGTGCCCCCGAAGTGCTGCAGAAGATTCGCGCACTCAGGGCCCGCTAGCCACGTCAGTTTGCCTTGAGGGACCTCGGCGCTGCCGGAATTGCGCCCTGGTCTTCCAGCCATTGTTCCATGACGTTGGCCGGGTAGGGTTTGCTGATATAGTAGCCTTGTACGATGTCACATTTCATTTTTTCAAGCGCTGACAACGTTTTCTGGTCTTCGACACCTTCCGCGACGACTGAGCAGCCGAGTGTGTGTGCCAGCTCCACGACCGACTGGACAATGGCCTGGTCATCGTTACTTTCCTTCATGCCGAGTACAAAACTGCGGTCCACCTTGAGTTCGTCAACGGGCAGCTGATTCAGATAAGCCAGAGACGAAAATCCTGTGCCAAAATCATCAATCGATATGCGCAACCCCAGATCGTGCAGTGACTCCAGCACCTCCTGCGCAAAGTCGATGTCCTGCATCATGACGTTTTCGGTAATTTCCAGTGTGAGGTCGTGGCTGGCTACTCCAGTGTGCTTCAGCAACTCCATTATGCGCGGTTTGAGCTGGAAATCGCGCAGGCTCTGGGTTGAGATATTAACCGCGATACCCAGGCGCATTCCTCTGCGCTGAAGTTTTCTGAGGAAATACAGCGCTTCCTCAAGCACCCAGTCGGTCAGCTCCTGGATGGCGCCGGTTTGTTCCGCCAGTCCGATAAACTCATCGGGGGGAATCAGTCCGAGTGTAGGATGATCCCAGCGTATCAACGCTTCAAGCCCGGCCACTTCACCGGAAGCAAGCGACACTTTTGGCTGGTAGAAGAGGGAAAACTGTCCATCGCTGATTGCATGACGCAGTTCCGTGCCCAGTAACAGACTGCGTACGCTGTGACCGTCTTTTTCTCCATTGTAGAACATATAGGAAGCATGACATTCCCTGGCCTGGTGCATCGCTACATCGGCATAACGCACCAGTGAATCGGCGTCGTCTGTGTGCTGCGGGAAGAGTGCCAGACCAATGCTTAACCCTATCTCCAGCTCAACCTGGTTGACGTTAATAGGTTCGTACATGGATGCGAGAACATGTTGCGTGTAAGCGTGTGCCCGTTGCTCGTTTCCATCGGTAAGAAACACGGCAAATTCGTTGCCGCCCAGTCGTGCCAGGTAGGCGTTTTCCGGGAGTGTCTGTTGAATTCGCGCGCCTGTTTCGAGTAGCAGCTGATCGCCAAAATCGTAGCCGAGCGTGTCATTGATTTCCTTGAATCGATTGATATCAATGACCAGCAAGGCAATGTTAACCGTCGCGTCGGCTGTAGAGATCGATTCGGACAGTTGTTCATACAGGAGTGAGCGGTTGGGCAGGCCGGTCAGGGTGTCATGCGTTACCTGGTGCCGCAGTACTGCGTTTTTTTCGTTTAATTTGCGCGAAATAACGGATGCGAATAGCAAGGCAATCCAGACGGCGACCCATAGCATGATAATGCTGATGGTAAGAAAGCGGCTGTTCAGGGTTGCCGTCAGGGCGTCGTCAGAGGTTCCAGCGCGATCTAGCAAAACCAGTTGCAACGGCAATCCGACTACAGGCACCGATGCCCAGAGAAATTCCTTCCCGGCAAGATTCGTTGCACCTGTATTTGTACTGCCAATCACCAGAGGGTTCACAAACCTCTGTATCAGCGCCTGTTCATCAATCTGCTGACGCGACGGGCCGGCAATGCTGCGGATACCTTTGTGATCCACAATCAGAGCAAGTTCTGCGCCCGGAGAGAAATGGAGGCTGGTTTGTTCCAGGGCAATAGTGTCCGAATCCCCGGTAACCAGTGGAATAGCCACGTTATGAGCGACGTCTTCGGCCTGTTGCTGGAGCAGTCGGGTTACGTGGAGGTTGTCTACATCTGCGATGATCCAATAGGCAATCAGCCCCAGAATGCCCTGGGATATTACCGTTATTCCTACGATTCCCAGCAGTAATTGGGTTGAAAGCCGCATGACTGGTCAGCTCAGTTTGCGGGTGTCTATACTGGCCACGGTGTAGAGAGGGCAAAAGCCTACCAGGGCAACGAACAGATTCGCGAGTCCAATAAATGCCAGAATTCCGGAACTCAGCGGATCGGCAATAAAATCGGTGTCAATCAGGCTGATGTAGATCAGCGCTGAGCTGATTCCGATACGTAAGATACGGTCCAGTGCTCCAATATTCTGCTCGAACTTCATAGCAATTCCTCGCGGTAGTGACCTGGCCAGCGACGGTTTTACCCTCCGGCGGCCTTTATTCCGGTAACTATCGGCGGGAATGGCGTTAATTTGAGCTGCCGGGGGATGGAATTGACAGGCGTTATGGTTCAGAAATTGTTATATTTTGTCGCTAGTTCCCTAGTCAGGTCAGGTCGACGACGATGTTGCCCGTAGTCGAGTGGCCCGCATTTTGTGTACGGGCCGGTTCTGTGGCAGCCAGAGAATATCCAGCCATGTTTGCGTCCTACCGTTCGCGACTTATAGCACTGCTGACAGCCGTCACCGGATTGATGATTGTGTTGCTGGTCGTGTCGTATCTGAGCGCGCGTTGGGTGATCTGGGAAGATGCGTCATTACACCTTCAGCAAACTGTACAGCTTTACGAGCGCAATCTCGCCAGTCAACGAATTGAACTCGCCCGCTATGCGGGAACCATCCGTAACGACAGCTTGTTCCAGGACTATAGCTTTGCGGTATTGAGTATTGGGGCCGAAGAGACACCGCTAATAGGGCTGGTCGATGAGTATTTAAGCCGTATGCCGCTGGACTCGATATTCCTCCTCTGGGATGACGGAATGATTATGCGCGGCCGATATACCGAATTATTGAGTGATGATATACGCCAGTACCCACTGGCGCTGGGTAACACTACCATGTACATCGAGAATGATAAGGGGATATTCCTTGCTGCCATTTTGCCGTTGAACTACCAGAATGAGCTTATCGGGCGGGTGGCTGTGGTGCAAAATATTGGCAACAGCTGGGTTACCGCGCAGGTAAGGGACCGGCAAACCCAGTTGTTTATTGAACGTGACGGTTCACTGATTGCCAGTACGGCCCCGGAATTCATGGATCTGCCTTTCAGGGCGGATTCCAGAATGCTCACGACCGGCACTGATACCTACCGGCTGGAGCAGGTTGGGCTTCCAGCCGCCAAAGGTGTCAATACCCGGTTCTGGATTGCACGTTCTGATACCGCGCAGATTGAAACATTGAGCCGCTACAACCGGATAATGGTGGGGCTAGCCTTCATGACGCTCGCCATGATGCTGGTGGCAGGGTTGATCGCCGTTAACCGCTTCAGTCAACCGATCAGAAAGCTTATCAACCTGACACGGGATATGGCAAGTGGGCAGTTGCCGACTATCAAAAGGGGTAGGGGTGATAGTGAAATAGATCAGCTGCTTAATCAGTTTATCGAGCTGGTCGACGCACTGCGTGCGGGGCGAGATGAAGTTGAGGAAGCGCATGGGAAGCTGAAAAATTCGGCAATTACCGATGACTTGACCGGCCTGTACAACCGCCGCTACCTGAATGAAATCTACCCGAAAATGCTCGCTCAGGCCGAGCGGGAAGGTCTTATCCTGTCCGCTGTATTACTCGATATTGACTACTTCAAGAAAATCAACGACACCTTTGGTCATGCTGCGGGCGATGCGTGCCTGGTAGAGTTTGCAGCGCTCCTGAAGAGAAACAGCCGGACCAGTGATTTCATTTTCAGAATGGGTGGAGAAGAGTTTCTGATTCTTATTGCAGGCCGCAGGGCAGAAAACGTTAATACCCTTGCAGAGAAAATTCTTGTATCAACGGAAGCTATGGAAGTTCAGTATGGCGGTAACCCCATACGATTTACCATCAGTTGTGGTATCAGCTGTGTCCGGAACTCCCCATCCTACCATCCCACATTGTCACACCTGGTATCCCTTGCAGACCATGCTCTATACACTGCCAAGAACGATGGCCGTAACTGCATCAGGGTTAGCGACGAAGGCTGTGAAGAGTCCAGGGGAGATAATTCAGAGGCGCCTGGTCGTGCAGCACGGGACTAGCGATCCCCGATGAATACGTAATCCCGCCTGGTCGCCCCCACATACAGTTGCCGTGGTCTCCCGATGCGCTGATTCTTTTCACTGATCATTTCCATCCATTGGGCGACCCAGCCAACGGTGCGCGCGATAGCAAACATTACCGTAAACATATTGGTGGGTATTCCCAGGGCCTTGTATATCAGCCCGGAATAGAAGTCGACGTTGGGATAGAGTTTGCGCTCAATGAAATACTCGTCATTCAGTGCGATTTCTTCCAGCCTCAGTGCCAGCTCAAACATTGGGTCATTGTCATTGCCGAGCTTTGACAATACCTCGTGACACATTTCACGGATAATGCGTGCACGCGGATCATAGTTCTTGTAGACGCGGTGTCCAAAGCCCATCAGGCGGAACGGATCATCTCTATCCTTGGCGCGGGTCAGATACCCGGGTATATTTTTCACGTCGCCAATTTCTTCCAGCATACTGAGTACGGCCTCGTTAGCCCCGCCATGTGCCGGGCCCCAAAGTGCCGCGATTCCGGATGCAATACAGGCAAAGGGGTTGGCACCGGAACTGCCGGCAAGTCGTACGGTCGATGTGCTTGCGTTCTGTTCGTGGTCTATATGCAGGATAAAGATCAGGTCGAGCGCCTTTTCGGCAATGGGGTCGGCCTGGAACTGTTCGCACGGCACGGAAAACATCATGTGCAGCAGGTTGCCGACGTAACTCAGTGAATTGTCCGGATAGACCTGGGGTTCGCCAATAGAGTGTTTGTAACTGGCGGCCGCAATACTGGGCATCTTGGCAATCAGGCGATGTGCTGCGATTTCACGGTGCCTGGGATTCGAGATATCGGTAGAGTCGTGATAAAACGCAGACAATGACCCCACTACGCCGACCATAATCGCCATCGGGTGCGCATCATGGTAGAAGCCGCGGAAAAAGCTTTTAAGCGCCTCATTCAGCATGCTGTGATGGGTAATGATGCTATTGAAGTCGTCAAGCTGCTGTTGTCCCGGCAATTCTCCATACAGCATGAGATGCGCAACTTCGGTAAAACTGCTGTGTTCAGCCAGTTGTTCGATCGGATAGCCGCGGTACATAAGCATGCCCTGTTTGCCATCCAGATAGGTCAGTTTGCTATGACAACTGGCTGTCGACAAAAAGCCTGGATCATAGGTGAAGTATCCCAGTTCGCGAAAAAAGCGGCCGATGTCGACTGCATCAGGCCCCTGCGTTGCTTCCCTGACCGGTAACTCGATCTGTTGACCGGTTTTGTTGTCGGTAACGGTTACGGTATGTTCGCCCATCGAGCAGCCCTCCCGGCTATTCCCTGTTTCCGCACATTTTTACTCACCGAGTGAAAATGCAGGCTTGTCGTGGTTTACGGCGCTGAGTACGATTTTATCCAGTGGGGCAGGGCGGCCGAGATGGTTGCCCTGAATATAGTCGACACCGATCTGCCGGAGTATTTCAAGGGCCTCAGCACTTTCGACATATTCCGCTGTAGTCTGCTTGCCCATCATTCGGACAATTTCGCAAATGGATTTGACCATCATGCGGTCAACCTCATTAGTGGCAATATTGCGCACGAAGACCCCGTCAATTTTAACCATATCAACGGGCAGATTTTTCAGATAGGCATAGGAAGAGAGACCACTGCCAAAATCGTCCAGTGCAAAATGGCAACCGGCCTGCCTCAAGGCGTCGATAAATTCTGTCGCCCGGCTGAGATTGGCGATGGCCGCTGTTTCGGTTACTTCGAAACAGAGTTTGTTATGCGGTAATCCGGAAGCATCCAGGCGGGTCAGGAGGTGATCTCTGAAAGCCTCGTCACACAGTGAGAGTGCAGACAGGTTTACCGAGCAAAGTTCGGTTTGCATCAGTGACTCATCGTGTTCACTTAGCCACTGGAGTAAATGATCGATGACCCAGCGATCGAGCTTCGGGGAGAGGTTGTAGCGCTCAGCAGCCGGCATGAATGCACCAGGGCGTACTATACCTCCGTTTTCACGCAGCCGGACAAGGATTTCATATCGATTCCCGCTATTCGCTGCGGAACAGGCATGAATGGGTTGGGCGTACAGGCAGAAAAGGTCATTCTCAAGAGCCGTGGTTAAACTGGATGCCCAGTGTATATCACGAACCTGTCTATTACTGGTGGTATCCTGGTTATAAATATGAACCCGGTTACGGCCTTCTGCCTTGGCGATGAAGCAGGCCGTATCGGAAAGGCTCAGGGCGTCTTTAAGCGAGGATATATCACGAAGCGGTAACAGTCCGATGCTGACACCCAGAGAGAAGCTGTGTTCGCGCCACTGAAATCTGTAGTTCTCGATGGTTTTCCGCACCTGTTCGGCCAGGGCAACAGCTCTTTCAGTTGGACAGTGTTCCATCAGTATGGCAAATTCATCACCACCCAGTCGCGCCAGTGTGTCACGCGAGCGAATCTGCCCCACGAGCAGCCCCGATATCTGCCGCAGCAACTCATCCCCCGCGATGTGTCCGCAGGTATCGTTGACAATCTTGAACTGGTCCAGGTCGAGGTAACACAGGGCATGTTCGCCCGGCTGGGCTTGTTGGGAGGCCAGCACACGCCTGAGGCGGTTTTCGAACTCTCGCCGGTTAATCAGCTCGGTGAGTGCATCATGGGTGGCCTGATAGGAGAGCTGGTCTTCGAGTAGCCTGCGATTGGTTATATCACGGCACACTACCAGCAGGCGGGGCTCCTGCTCCTCCGGATCCAGACTGGTACGCTGATGTACCCACAGCAGCGAGCCATTTTTACGGACTTTTCGATATTCTATACCCTGGTCGGGTCCCGGGTTGCTGAACTGTTCTTTGATGTGTGCCAGCACGACTGGCAGATCTTCCGGATGTATGACGCTGGCAGCTGATCTGTTGATCAGTTCTTCAACGCTGTAACCCAGGATACGGGCACCGGTGCGGTTTATCGAGAGTATGGTCCCATCTTCACTAATAATCGTATAAATGTCCGGGGCATGCTCATATAAAGCCTGGTAACGCGCTTCACTGGCGCGCAGTGCCTGTTTGGCTTGTACCGTTTGTGTGACGTTTTTGAAAATTCCGCGCGTCGAAATGGCCTCCCCTTCTTTTATGAGTGATCCGCAGTCCCCCACAAGGTTTACAACCTGCCCCGATTTCGCTACGAACTTGAAATCAATCTGACTGAGTTCTTCCCCGGCTTGCAGGCGTTCAAAACGAACCTGGCAGCACTGCTGGCTGTCAGGGTGCAGGACCTCCATCAGTGTCAGCGATCTGACTTCGTCTTCGGTATAACCCATGGCTTCGCGCCATGCGCGATTGGTGTAGAGAAAGGTCCCGTCGGCGGCCAGACATTGAA
>Ga0316189_10000332_pt1 | contig 47104 bp, 37 predicted proteins | sample LowCovwburrow_MG_FD_204930 | JGI IMG/M metagenome (GOLD analysis project Ga0316189, IMG submission 204930) | Coastal sediment microbial communities from Maine, United States - Lowes Cove worm burrow | ecosystem: Environmental > Aquatic > Marine > Coastal > Sediment | place: USA: Maine... | reverse complement strand
TGACTTTCGCGGGCGTGGATTGGGAACGTCGCGCACACATTCCGCTACAACCCTGGGGGGCGGCAATCGTTCACCACAAGCACATGGGGCCACGAGGATTGTTCGTGGAGATCGAGCACGGAAACGGCTTGGTTTCGCTTTATGCGCACCTGGCCAGCTATGACGTCCAGGTCGGCGACCATGTCGAAGCAGCCCAGCGACTGGGTAAAGTCGGGCGGACCGGAATCAAGGACTCGGGCGCCCACCTGCACTTCGGCTTATTCCAGGACGGCGCCGTTCTGGACCCATTGGAGTACTTGGCGCCTTACGTGTTCCCGCCAAATCTCACCAATCGCGGCCACGCAGAGCTGGCCAAGCAGCACCGCCAGAGCCAGCGCCGCCGTCGCCGCCAGCGCTGAGCTGGGCAGGGGACGCTCGGTGACCGACGCAGAGCCCCGAGTTTCCTAGGGACAGGTTCGCGGGTCCGGCCACTGCGCGAAGATTGCCTCGACGGCTGCACGGGCCTTCGTTTCGAGCTCGGAGCTGTTCCCGACGACGGACTGCGCAAGACCCACGAAACTGGGATCGGGATCCTCGCCTTCTTGAGGTGGCTGACCGACAGGAATGAGCAAGTTGCCCACATCGAACTCGACCGGAATCGGCCTCACCCAGGCGCATGGGTCCCATTGCCAACCCCACCATCCCCAGAACCAGCCGCCAACGCACTGCCAGTACGTGCCTTCACCCATGGTCCTGGCCAGTCCGTTCGCGGCCCAGACGTGTTTGCTTTCGTCCGTGATTTCGTCGGGCTCAACGAGCTCCAAACAAACCGGGGTGCTGGTCATTGCCTCGACGATCAGCTCGTTGACGCGTTCGTTGAACAAGCGCTCGTCGGGACCCGGCTCCGGGGTGCCAGGAGGCGCCAAGTCGTCTGTGACGATGCTGAAGGTCTCGAGCTGGGAGAAGTCGAACGTCTCGTCGTAGTCGACGATGATCTGTCCGGTCTGGACGACAGTACTGTCGGCGCAGCTCAAAACGAACAGCGAGGACACCGCAATAAGAACGAAAATAGAAAAACGAAGCATGAGAACCTCCAAGGGCCCCTCGATAGCACGGACCCTCGGTTCATCAATCCAGCGGAGGATCGGTCGCGCTGCCGTTGCCTTCGCGTTGCTCGCTGCGAGCCACGAAACCGCTCGGCATGCGGGGCGCGGGTGGCAATACGCTCTCCGGAGGAATGGTCGTGCGAAGCATTCGCGTGCCCCAGGGCGCGCGCGCGATCACGAACAAAGAGAGCAGGATCAAGGCCAGCACGATGCTAGCCAGCCATCGATTGGCTTGGCGCTTCTGGAAGATGTCGCCCGAACCGACCTCCGGGGTGACGCGCGGCGCGATCTCCAATCCGTTGCGTTCGGCGAGCTCGATCATCTGGGTGAGGTGGATTCCGGGTATGCCTAGCTCGAGAAACGCACCCAGCACGGACGGGGGCATGTCTTCGATACCTTTGGGCGGCCGGCTGTTCACTCCGGGGACGAACTTGCGTTTGCCTACCTTGGTGCCGACCGACACCGTGCCACCGCCTACGTTGACGTACGCCTTGATCGGGCGGTCGCCTGCGACCTCGTGGTACAGGCGAACACGCTCACGGACGCGATCTTGATCGACGAGCGTGAAGTTCAATTCCGTCTGTTCCGAGTCGTTTTCCGTAGTCTCGACGGGCGCAGGACGCTTAGGCTCTACCTCTGCAAGGACCGGGATCTTGTTTCGCTCGATCGCACGCTCGAGCATGTTCCGCCCACGCTTGGTTAGACCGATCGCGTCATCGCCGACGCCGCCGAGCGAGGCAGCAACCGACTTGTATGGAAACACCTGGCTCTTGCGAAGCGCGGCTTCCATGTCGAGCCACGTGAAATTGGGGTCGTTGGCGCCATACTGCGAGGCGGCCGTGCTCGAAATGATGACCGGCTCGATTCCGAGCTCGTGAAGCGCGGCGTAGACCGCCACATTCACCGCCGGGAACGAACCGGACACGCCGACGGCAACCACGTCACCGCTCTTGATGCGGAGATCTTTCAGCCATTGGACCACGACGGCAGCGAAATTCGGGTTCACCGTGGTTTGCTTGGACACCAAGCTGCCGCTACCGCTGGTGATCGGTGACAGCGGATCGCCAACCAGTCTCGAGCCCGAGGGATCGAACTTGGGCTCCACGCGGAGACCCCTTCGCTCGGAAGCGTCGGCGATGACTTCAAACGCGTCCTGTGCTTTTCGGGCGGCGAGCGTCTTCTCGGCGTAGTGCGGCTGGCGTTCTTCGGTGGGGAACACCTCGACGGCAACGAGGCCGACAATCGCCAGCGCGGCGACGAGTGCGCGCTGTACCTGAGAGGCGCCCTCCGGCTTCCAGTACATCCCCCTCATATCGAAACGTCTCCAATGACTACGACCAAGAACATCCGAACGATGATCGCCGCCGTGACCAAGCTGAGCGTCGTCTCGAGGACACCCTGACGCTGGTACCAGATCGCTATGAGCCCGGGAATGATGAAGCCGATGATCGCCCCCTCGGCGAAGGGTCCGATCGGGCTATCCAACCACATCCCCATGCCGAGGCCGACGATGTAGCCAACCAAAATGGTGAGCGCCGTTCGACGTCGACCATAGACGATCGCGATCTGTGAAACCCCCTTGAGAAAGCCAAAGGTCAGGAGGGCAGCGAGCAGGGTGAGCCCGATATCGACGGGCCGGTCCATGTAGAGGGCAATGTAGCCCGGAACCACCATCCCGCCGGCTGCAAGCCCAAACAGCTCTCCGTAGAGCAGGCTTGCTGCGAGGCCCAGCCCGATCGAAAGGGTCAACAACTCAATCTCTGGCATGATCCATCCCCCGGTTCGCGAAGTACTCGGCCAACGCCAACCCCGGTCCCGCAATGTTCCCAAGCCCCATCACCAGAGCGGACGGCTCCGCAAGGCCCAGCAGAATCTCGAAAATGTCGGCCGGATGGGTCCGATCGACGAAAACCAAACGTGTCGGGTCGAGCCCGCTCTGCACCGCTGCCCGAGCAAAGATGTACTGCCCGCTACCAAGGAGAACGACTTCGTCAGCCTGCGTCCACCGTGCGTAGGATTCCGCAAGTTGCTCGGAGCGGTCGGCACGGTCCGACCGGCAATTGAACACGGCGATGCGCCTGGTGAGCTCGCTATGCCGACGCAGAGATTGCTCCCAAATGTAACGTGTCGAGGTCGGGTCGTTGGCCGCGAAACCGTTGACGAACACGAGATGTCGACCGAAGAAATCAACCTGGGATTCGGTCATCGCGCCAGGGTCCGGCTTGGCCCTCCACATTCCGCGAAGGGCGGTTTGCTTGTCGATGCCGATCTCTTGGCAGACCGCGAGGGCGAGCTCGATGTTGTCCTTGTGCTCGAGATAGGGAAAAGCGGCGATCTCTTCAGTAGTGAGCGGCTCGCTGATGTCTTCGGCAGCATGGAAGCGAGAGCCCCGATCCTGGGCAACCTCTTCAAAGAAGGGGCGGTGGTGCCGCTCAGCGGTCAGGAACACTCCATTGATGGGAACCGTGGCTGCAAGCGCGCGAGCGACGTCGTCTTCGGTCGGGCCCATCACATCGAGGTGATCGGGGCGGGCGTTGGTGATTACGCCATGAGTGGCGCGAACCAGCTTCGACTCGGAAAGCCATTGAAGTTGGGGCTGAAGTGCCATGCACTCCACGACGAGGGCTTCGGCGCGCTGGGCGGCCGCCATGGTGACCGACTGCTTCTGCTCGATCACATTGGCGCCGCCAGGGCGATAGACGGGCACCTCGCGCCCGTTCGGCAGGATGAAGCGGGGCACGGTGCCCGTGGTTTTCGCAAGGGTGCGAACGCCTGCCTCGCGAAGACCCGCGGCGATGAGCCGGGTCACGCTGGTTTTCCCGCGCGTGCCGTTCACGTGAATCCGAATGGGAATCCGCCCGAGCCGCCTCCGATGGAGGAGCAGCTCGAATACCCCCATCGAGATGAGCAGCCCGCAGGTCGTAAGAAGGATGACAATCTCGCTAGACACTCGACTCGCCCCCGAATCAACCGAAAGCCCCCTGACGCCTGCCTCTTTATCAGCTGGCGCCCATGCAGCAACCCCGCCGATCTGCCGCTTCCTAGGGCCTCAGGGCTGTTCCCGGCTGCCGCCGAACGGCGCCAGTTGTGATTCCACATAAACCCTAAGGATGATTAACAATGTAATGAACTGTAGAGGTGCCTAGACACCTACACCCTTAGGGATTCATACAGACCCTAAGGGGTGAAACAGTGATACGAAGGGTTTCATTAGGCCTTATAGGCTTAGTACTGGTTGCATGCGAAGGAGTCATTGGGGGAGCCGGTGGCGGGCCACGTCTGGGGGACGACGGTCCGTCTAACAATCCCGGCTCGTCTTTCGGATACGCCAGTCAGGCTTCGCTGCTGCGGCTAACTAAGGATCAGCACCAGCGAACCCTGGAGGATCTCCTCGTTCACTTCCTCGGTGGGGATGCCGACGCCGTGCTCGACTCGATCGAGCCGGCGTACGGCATCATCCCCGACGACGCGTCGGAGCTCGACATCGGCGGACTGGTGGGCTCGACGTTCAGCCGGATGTCGCAGAACGTGGGCGAGCTTCATGTCCGTGGCTACTTCGACATCGCCCAGATGACGGCCAACGCGATCGTGCAGGATGACCTGCGCCGGAGCCGGATGTTTGCCGGATGCGGCGACACGCCGAGCGAGAATCATACCTCGTGCATTACGCCATTCATCGACTCGTTCGGCCTCTGGACGATGCGCCGCCCACTGACCGACGAAGAGCGCGACTTCTTCCTCCACAAGGTCTTCGCAAATGACGGGCAGAGCTACGAAGCTACCCCGCAGGCCCTGACCGACCTGCTGGTCGCATTTCTGATTTCTCCGAACTTCGTCTACCGCTTGGAAACCGATGGAGACGAGATCGACGAGGGGCTATTCGAGCTCGACGGGTACGGGCTGGCCTCTCGGCTATCCTACCACTTCTGGGGATCGATGCCCGACGAGGAGCTATTGGCGGCAGCGGCCGATGGCTCGCTGATGACCGAAAGCGGATATGCGGCGCAGGTCGATCGCATCTACGCCGACGAGCGAACGCGCGTCACCTTCGAGCACTTCTTCCACGAATGGCTCGAGCTCTCCAAGTCAGGCGATCCATTTGGCGGCGTGACCTCCGGGAACCCGCAAAAGATGACGTTCATCGAGGGCATGGACGTCTCGCCGCAGCTTCGCGACAACATGATCGCGGAGGTGATGGAGATGACCGAGTACTACCGGGAGCGGGGCACCTTCGATGACCTGTTCAGCAGCACGGCGTCTTTCGCCCGAACCGCCGATCTCGCGGCTATTTACGAGGTTCCCGCCTGGGATGGCGCCGAGCCGCTCATCGAGTTTCCGACACCGGAACGTAAGGGAGTTCTCGGGCGGGCAGCCTTGCTCACCGCGGCAACGGTGGAAACCCACCCGATCCTTCGAGGCGTTCGCATTCGCGAGAACTTCATGTGCGATGCGCTCGGCTCACCGCCTGCCAACGTCAACCGTGACGTCCAAGAGGTCGAAGGCGCCGCGACGACACGAGAACGGGTCGAGGCGCTGACCAGCCCAGGCGGCTGCGCCGGCTGTCATCAGTACATCAATGGGCTCGGCTTTCCGCTAGAGGCCTTCGACGCGCTCGGTCGGCATCGAAGCGCTGAGATGGTCATCGATACCGCAGGAGATGTGGAAATGTTTCCGCTGGATGTTGTCGCGACCCCGTTCATCGACGGACTTGGTGACGACCGCACCGTCACAGGGCCTGCCGACCTAGTCGACCAGCTCATGCAAGCCGGTCAGCTTCAAGATTGCTTCGCACAGCACTATGTCCGCTTCGCGCTCGGCCTCACGGCCGACCCGGACTTTGGCGGGGATCTCGAAACCGTCGAGGTTCTCGGCGACGAGCTCCGCAGTGGCGCCCCTTTGAGTGACGTGTTCAAACAAATCGCATTTATGCCAGCGTTCAAGCAACGCCTGAGAGGAGACGAGTCCTAATGCCGGTCCGCCAACTGGGTCGCCGCCACTTCCTATTGGGTACCGGCGGTGCCGTTCTTTCGATTCCTTTTCTTCAATCGCTGCAGCCACGAACCGCTCGGGCGCAGGCGCCGGATCAGAAATTCTTCGTTGCATACATGACCGGGCACGGGGGCGTGTGGCCGGAGCACATGTATCCGGGGAACAACGTCCTCAGCAACAGCCATTCGCTCTACGGCGATCACACGATGCGCTATGGGCGGCTCTCTGGAGGAGCGTCCCTTTCGCCGGTTCTGACCGCTCCGGCCGCTTCGGTGCCGCAGAGCCTCGTCGATAAGATGATGGTGATCCGCGGGCTCGATGTGCCCACGTACATCGGCCACTCGACCGCCGCGACGCTCGGGAACTACGAGCGGAGAGACCAGGGACCCGACAGCCCCGATCTGTACGTGCCTACGATCGACCAGATCCTGGCCGCTTGGAGCGGCTTCTACGGCGGGGGCGATCCGTACATGCTCAAGTCGATGCACGTGGGCGGGGGAATGTCGTGGATTCAGCGTTCGAGCGGGATTCAGGCGATGGATCCTGCGACTAGCCCGGCCGTCCTGTTCAGCTTGGTGCTTTCGACGGTGCCGCCGTATCAGCCTTCGCCGACGCCTACACCGACGCCTACACCGACGCCTACACCGACTCCAACTCCGACACCGAGTCCTTCACCGAGTCCCTCTCCGACTCCGACTCCATCGCCAAGTCCTTCACCGAGTCCCTCTCCGACTCCGACTCCATCGCCGAGTCCTTCACCGAGTCCCTCTCCGACTCCGACTCCATCGCCGAGTCCTTCGCCATCGCCGGCTCCATCGCCGACTCCATCGCCTATCCCGATGCCGGGACAGCCTGGAGAGAGCCGAACGCATGTGCTCAACCGCGTAGTCGAGCACTTCAATCAGCTGACCACGGGAGCGTTTGGGGACGCCCGTCGGCTGAGCTCCAGCGACAAAGCCCGCTTGAACGACCACATGGACATGGTCTCCGACCTGGCGCGCCGTTTCGACACCGCCGATGCCGTCAAGTCGAAGGCCGGTGGAGTGGGCGCCGCTTGCGATCCGCAGTCGGCCAACACCGGAAACACCGACGACGGCAACGACATGTACTCGCCGGTCTACAGCGATCTGAAAGCCTGGCACGAGGACTACAACGCTGTCTTCGCCGCAGCCATCTCCTGTGGCGCCAGCCGAATCGCAACTGTCCGCGTCGAGAACACCTTCCACCAGAGCTCGCAGTACACGGTCGACTGGGAGCAGTGGCACGATCCGGTTGCGCACGTCGCGGCCACGCCGCGATCCAACTGGAGCGGTGGCACCCATCCACAAGACATCCTGGTCACTGCGAAGAACAACTTCTACCGCGACGCGTATCTGGACCTGCTCGAGCGCTTGGACACGATCGACGCTGGCGACGGAACATCGCTACTCGACAAGGGCCTCGTGATGTGGTCCCAGGAGTCCGGTCCCATCACCCATGAGATGGACTCCACCCCTGTGGTCACCGCAGGCAGCGTCGACGGCTACTTCAACACGGGCAACTACTTCGACCTCCGCAACGAAAACGCCCCGGAGTACTGGGACGACGGGAGCGGCAACACCGCGATCCATTCGCAGCGACGTCCGGGCATCCTCTACAACCAGTGGTTGTCGAACATCCTGCAGGCCATGGGCATGAGCCCGAGCGAGTTCCAACGAAGTCATCAGTACGGATGGGCTGGGTACGGTCACGCCAAAATAGACCGCTCGGAGCAACACCCTTCCCGACTGATCGCCGACGCGAACAAGAAGATCCCGAAGGTCACCTCAGGAACCTGAGCCCAGTCACTGCCCTTCGACGACTCTGATCTTCAGCAAGTCACGCGACAGGGCAGCTGTGCTGATGGTCAGCTCCGCAACCGAGCGTGTCCATCCCTCGTAGATATCTTCACCGATGTAGACGCGGTACGCGCGTTGGGGGTCGAGGTTCCGCACGACCAAGTCCGTCGGTTCACGAGTGACGTCCGCGCCGTTGACCGTCACGTAAAGAACCGGGTCGTCCCAAACCGCTTGGTTGACGAAGGCATCACGGTTCGAAACCTGGGCGACGAATGGCTGCGCGTAGAACTCCGGGCCGCGCGGGTCCTCTACGACAGACCGGAAGTTGTTCTCCGCGCTGGTCGCCTCGGCCCAGAGCGTGAAGCCGTTTGGAAAGACCATGAACACGGGCCATTCAGAGCGGTTGAGAAAGCCGTACTGATTTCCGACCCAGATCCGTTCACCAGCAACCACATCGAATCCCTTACGAAGGAGCGCATAGCTCTCGGTATCGCCCATCTCGCGCGTCAACGCGGCTGCGTAGCCGGTACCGATCATGTCCACCAGAGTCAGGTTTTCGAACTCCCCGTTCCGGTCGGCTCCGAAACTGACGATTCCGGTTCCCGGTTCGACTATCTCAATCGCCTCGGAGATAAACGTGGGGTAGTGCTGTTCGACGACCTCGGGAGCAAAGCCGTGCATGAAATGGTGAGCCCATGCGGAGTATGCTCCGGGTAACTTGGTATCGAACTCCGGGACTGGCTCGTACGGCTTGTAGCGGTTGTAGTAGTACTTGGTTTCCGGATCGAGCATGTTCGCGCCGTGCCATTGGACAAAGCGGGTGTTGGCGGCTGCCGCATCGATCCCGATGGAGTCGGGCAGAATCGCGAACGCGAGCTGGGCAATCGAGTTGCAGCAGGTGAAGACCCAGGGCGTCTCGCAGCTGACCGAGTAGAAGTTGTCGCCATTGCTGTCTTTGTTACTCAAGCTCTGCTGGTAGATGTCCTGCGATAGGTCGGCCAGGTTGGTCGTCCAGGTCTGAGAGCCGTCCTCGGTCGTGAGCTCGACGTCGTTCTCGATGTACTTGCCGTCGCCCGCCTGCCGCTCGTAGAAGGCCATCAGCAACTGAAGATGACCCGTATACATGATGTTGTAGGGATGGATGGGGTTGTCACCGCCCCAGTTGAAGCCAAGCTGCTCACCGCGCATCCAGTAGTCCCAGACCAAGGGGCTCAGGAGCTTCTGGATCATTCCGTCCATCGTTTCGAGGTAGCGCTCCCGATAGGCTGGTGTCTGCTCGGCGAGCATCGAAACGCCGTAGCCAGTGAAGGCGATGGTGTATCGATGCATGTTCACCGCGCCGCCCGGGGCGCCCCCTCCGGCGGCCGCACCGAAAGGAATGTCCGGACCCCAGTCGGCGCTATTGATGTCGTCCGGCGGTGTGACTGAGATCGAGTGGATGTAGTTGAACATCCCGAGCTTCTCGTTGCTCACGAAGGGGAGCTGTTCGAAGGCCGCAAGCGAACCGGAGTCGCTGAAGTCGGCTGGAGTGCTGCTGTCCCCGCTTCCGCAAGCAGACAGCAGTGCCAAAGCGACCCAGTAAATGGCTGTGAAACGGGGTTTCGAGCTTCTCATGCGGCCTCTCCTCATCGAGTCATTCCCGACGAAAAGCGGTATGGTATCAGGGTGATAGTGTCAATACCGATCAGAGCTTGGATACTGAAAAGGGGTCAAATCTTTCCGAAGATCTTGTTTGTATGCTGTTTGGCTTTGCCCGCTTGTGGCTGCTCCAACAAGAGCGCGGATCAGGTGCCGGTCATCGCCGAGCTTCCGGCGCCGTCACTCGTGGACCAGGATGGGCAGGTCTTCGACCGCAAAGCGATGGAGGGTCGACTCTGGGTGACGGCTTTCGTGTTCACCCACTGTCGCGCGACCTGCCCAAGGCTGATGGCGCAAATGAAGAAGCTTCAGGCTCGCGTCTCCGACGTTCGCAGCGCGCGCTTTCTGTCCGTCAGCGTCGATCCCCGCAACGACACGCCCGAAGTGATCAAGTCCTATATGAGCGAGAACGGCTTCGATGAAACCAATTGGCGATTCGTGACTGGGAACGAGAAAGCGGTTCAGGATTTCGTGATCGATGGCTTCAAGGTTGGCTTCGGCCGCACGCAGTGGTCCACTGAGCTCACGCACTCGAATTCCTTCGCGCTCGTGGACGAAGCCAGCCGGATCCGAGGCTACTACCGCTCCGACGAGGAGGGCCTCCTAGAGCTCGAGCGTGACCTACGCGCAATTGCGCGGTAGGAGTGGCGCAAGCGATCGATGTAGGGCGACGAAGTCATCGCAGGTTCGGGGGCAAAGGGGCATGAGCGAGACCCGCAAGGTTCAAGTCGGGCAACCTAATCGGCCTTTCGGAGTCAAGGCGATCAACCTCATCGGTCGCGCGGCCAATGCCATGGGCATGCATCCCATCGCGCTCGATGAAGAGAGCCTAATCAAACGAGCCATCAAGAAGGCGGGACGCTCGGATTTCGGCGGAGACGAGTTTCGGGAGGGGCTCCGGCGCTTCTTGGCCAGCGCGCAGAGCGAAGCCGAGCTCACCCTACTGGGCCGCCTGATGGTCCAGGGGTACGTGACCGACAACCTCGTCAATCGTCTCAAGCTGGTCGATTGGCGCAAAACGCATGCCGAGGTCGAAAAGGAAGCGATCGTCGCTCCGCTGTTCATCATCGGCTTGCCGCGCACGGGTACTACCATTCTCCACTCCCTGCTCGAACAGGACCCCGCCAATCGCTCGCCGCTCTTCTGGGAGGTGCAGTTCCCCGTGCCGCCTGCGGTGCCGCAGACCTGGGAAGCCGACCCGCGGATTGCGGAGGATCAGAAGATCCTCGATCAACTTTTCACCTTGGTTCCGGGTTTCGCTGCGATGCACCCGATGGGCGCGACGATGCCGCAGGAATGTGTGGCCGTATTCACCATGTGCTTCATGTCGGAGCAACTTCAGGTGCAGTTCAACGTGCCCTCATATCAGGCGTGGCTCGATGAGCAGGACATGCATCCCACATACGAGTTCCACAAGCGCTTCCTACAACATGCGCAATCGGGTGGCGTGCGGGGCGGGCGTTGGGTGCTGAAGTCTCCCGCGCACCTTCACTTGATCGACACGCTCTTGGACGTGTTTCCGGACGCGCGCATAGTCCATACGCATCGGGACCCGATCAAGGTCTGCGCATCCGTTGCGAGCTTGACGGCGACGCTCCGAGGCGCTTCGACCGATACGATCGATCTGCACGAGATCGGCCGGCAGCAAGTCGACTGGTGGACCAAGCTGATCGCCAAATCGCTCGAGCAACGCAAGCGTCTCGCACACATGAGCGAGCAGTTCTTCGACGTGAAAATGAGCGAGACCGTCTCAGACCCGATCGATGTGGTACGCCGAATGTACGCGCATTTCGGCTACTCGCTCAGCGACGAAGTGCAGGCCAAGATGCTCGCCTTCTCGAGGGACAACAGCCGCGACAAGCACGGCTCGCATACTTACAGGGCCAAAGATTTCGGAATCGACTCCGAGCGCGACCGGGCTGCTTTCCAAGAATACATCGACTATTTCGATCTCGCTGAGCCGAGCAGCTGAGCGGCCTTCAGACCGCCCCGATGGCTTCGAGATGCTGGCAGGTACGCTCGATGCCTTCTTCCACGGAGACGGCCGGGCTGTAGCCGAGCTCGCGGCGAGCCTTCTCGATGCTGAAGTAGTGGTGGGTGCACATGTACCGGATTGCAAAACGCGTGAGGCCGTCTTCGGCGTTGAGGGTGCCGCCCTTGAGTGTGTCGATGCCCTCTTTCACTGCGGCGATCACGTAGACGAGCGACTTGGGAGCCGTGTACTTCACGGGGGGAAAGCCGAGGCGTGCAGCGACTTTTCGGATGAAGTCCCAGAAGGGCATTGGCTCCCCATTGGTGATGAAATAGGCCTGGCCGGCAGCGACGCTGTTCAAGCCGTCCTTGGCGAGCGCTTCGTCGGCGAGTAGAACCGCGTCGGTCATATTGGTCACGTAGGTGTAGTCGGAAAGCCAAACACCTCGCCCGATTTGGACCCGCAGCTGCCCGTTACGGCCTTTTGCCAGCAGCGTCGGCATGAAGCGGTTGTCCCCAGGGCCGAAGACCACGTGCGGACGAAGCGCGCAGGTTGCCATACCGCTCTTCCCGTTTTCGGCGAGCACCAGCTTCTCCGCCTCGATCTTGCTGTCCGCATAGGGCGCCTGTGACACCGAGGAGTACGGAAGGCTTTCATCTCCGTTCTCGATGTCCTTGCCCTCGTAGACGACGCTCCCGGAGCTGATGTAGATGAAGCGCGGGACGCCGTTGTGCCGTGCTCCTTCGAGCATGTTTTCGGTCCCACCCAGGTTCACCGACCAAACGACGTCTTTCTTGTTCTGCTTGGTGTGGACGATCGAGGCGTTGTGAATGACGCTTTCGACCCCACGGCAGGCTTCGACGACGGCAGCCCTGTCGGTGATGTCGACGCGCCTGTACTCGACGCCCTCCACGCGGCATTCCGGCGCCACATCGAGAACGATGACCTCGTCGCCGCGGTCCCTGAGCGCGCGCGCTATCGCAGCGCCCAAGAAGCCACAGCCCCCCGTTACCAAACTGACTGTCATGACTTACTCCACCGTGCCGAAGATGATGTCTGGCAAAGGCGTGATCGAGGCGTAGTTTCCTGAAAGCATGCTGTGATGATGACGGTCGTGAACCGCAGCGAGCTTCCCCAGAGTCTTGAAGGGAAATCGCGGGCAATCGATGCCCGAGTGATTGAGGATGTTGAGCGCCGTGTAGATGGTGAACAGGACGCCGAACGTGATGACGTGCACGCCACCGACGACGGCTAGCGAGCCGAAGAACAAGCTAAGGCCCAGGACGGTTTCGACGGGATGGAGCAAGAGGCTATCGATCTGCCGCGGGTTTCTCGCGGCATGGTGGACGGAGTGAACGCCTCGCAAGATCTTCCATTCATGAAACGGGTAGCGATGCATGAAGTAGTACCCGAAATCGTAAATTAGAACGACGGTCGCGCCCTCGAGGAAGTATCGCCAAAGCGGGATCGTGCGATCGTGATAGATGTACCCTCCCAAGCCGAACATCACCGAGAAGATCAACGTGATCGAAACGACCGTGTTGAGCCGCACTCTCCAGCGGAGCTCGGTCTCGCTCTTCGAGCGATGTGGGTCGTCGCTGATCAGATACTTCTGCGCTTCAGAGCTGCGGTAGGCCTTGTTCAGAATGAGCTGTGCAATCCCCGCCGAGGCATAGCTCGCGAGGATGGCTATCAACGCTTTCATTTCGATCGTCATGTCACCACCTAGGGCACCAGCCTGAGAACGAGGGTACCAGCAATCATGAAGGCAAAGACGGCGACTGCCGCAAGCCCGGACCAGGTCTTGCTGTATGAGGATTTCACACCCGAGGCCGCGCGAAAAGATGTGGACTCGCTGTCTAGCTCGAGGGGCTCGGAGCTCGCGGGAAAGCTCTGGCAAAGGAGGGCGACGCCGCGCTCGACGTCCCTCTCGGAGAGCGCCTCGTGCGTGCGCATGTAGACCTTGCCGGTGCTCACGTGGGCCATGCAGGAACCGCAGTAGCCTGACTCGCAGGAATGGGGAGGGCTCAGGCCCGCAGCCTGCGCACACTGCAATAGGGTCTTGCCCTTCTCGTAGGGAACAGTGCGAGATCGGCCATTCATCCAGAGGCTGAATCCCTCGGGCGCCGCCAAAGATTCGACGTCCACCGCATTCGCTGCGATGCGATCGCGATCAGCCGGAGAAACGAAGCGCTCGATGTAAACCAGCTCTTGATGCACCCCTGCCTCTTCTAGAGTGGTCTCGATGAGCTCCATGAAAGGCTCCGGTCCGCAGATGTAGAATTCAGCGATGTCGCCGTGATGGAGCAGTGCGCGCACGTCCGCTTGCTCGAGGTAACCGCTTTCCGAGTCGAAGTGATTTCGAATAGCGAGGCGATCGGCGTGGTCCGCTGCAAGCTGCGCGAGCTCAGCGCCGTAGATGACCGCGTCCCTGTCTTGGTTGGCGTAGAGCAGAGTGACCGATCGCTTCGTCGTCGCAAGGGCGCTCTTCAGAAGTGAAATGATCGGGGTGATGCCGCTTCCTCCGGCAAAGAGGAACAGCGGGGATCCGGATCGGGTCTCAGGGTCCAATACAAAGCGACCTTCGGGGACGCTTGCCCGAATCGAATCGCCGACCTTCAGCTTGTCGTTGAGCCAATTGGAGACTCGCCCTCCTTCGACCCTTTTCACCGCAATTTTTGGTGTTTCGTCCGAGTCGGGGCAGCTCGACAAGGAATAGCAGCGGGTGACTTTGAAGTCGTCCCAGGAGAGCTCGAAGGTGAGATGCTGACCTGCCCGATACTGGTAGGCACCCCGCAGACTCTCAGGGACTTGGAGCTCGAACGAGCTGCAGTCGGCCGTCTCGCGGATTACTGCGCTCACTTCGAGCTCGTGAAAATCGACGCTCATTGCTCAACTCCCAAACCGGCCGACTCCAGAGCCGAAACTAGATGCTCGGCCTTGCAGTAACTCCGAAGTAGAAACCTGAGCGCCGCATCAGCCACACGCTCGGGTTCTTCTTTGCACCCCCGTTCCATCCACATCGCCAATCGTGCCTGTTGCGCGGCTATCATCATTCGCGCCATGAGCTCCGGGTCGTCGTCGACGAGATATCCGTCGTCGATGCAGTTCCGCAACAAGCTTGCGACGAGATCTAATCCGACCCCCAGAGCCTCCACTTGCTCCGGGCTTCGCAAGAGCTCGATGGTGGACCAGGCAGTGACCTCCTTGAGCTGCATCTTGGTGAAGTCGCGGCGCTCCATGAAGAAGGCGAGCTGCGCTCGCGTGCCCGCGATCAGTATGTCGAGGGAAGACATATCCTCTTCGAGAACGTCTTGGGTGAGACGCATGACTTCCCCCAGACGGCGGCGGTGAACTGCGCGATAGATCTCCCACTTGGACCGAAGCACGGTGTAGAGCGTGGTCAGTGAGACTCCAGCCTCGGCGGCGATGCGCTGAACCTTGGTGGCGTCATACCCCTCCTCGCCAAATACCCGTTCCGCTGCATCGAGGACGGCCTCGCGATAGAGCTCGCGCTTCCTATCCTTCAGGGATTCTTGGGCTTTCAAGGCTGCGGCGCTCGTTGACACGATAGGGTCGGAATGATAAGGGCGGAAATCAGAATGTCAATTCCGATTTCTGCGGAGACCCGATCCGCACCTTCCGAACGGGCCAGTCAGATTCCCTGCGTCGACCCCGCGACGCGAGAACCACTTGGACAGATTCGGGTCGACTCGCTCGAAGACGTCGATGCCGCGGTCGCCCGCGCGAAGGTCGCTCAGAAGGCCTGGCGCACGAGCTCCTTCGAAGAGCGGCGCGCGCTGCTCCGGAAACTGCTCGCGTACACGGTCGATCGCAAGGACGAGATCTGTCTGGCCGTGCAGCGCGACTCTGGCAAGACGCGAGAGAACGCCTTGATGGGAGAGATCTGGCCGAGCTGCGAGAAGTTTCGCTGGATGATCAACAATGGGGAGAAGCACCTACGCCCAGAGCGTGTCTCCTCGGGCCTGCTGCTGCACAAGACGGCACGCCTCGAGTACCACCCGCTCGGCGTCGTCGCCGCAATCATTCCTTGGAACTATCCATTCCAGAACATCGTCAATCCGGTGATCCCGGCTCTCATGTCGGGAAACGCGATCATCCTCAAGCCATCCGAGTGGGTCGCCTGGTCGAGCGCGAAGTTCATCGACGCACTTCGCGAGGTCATCGAAGAAGCTGGGCACAACCCGGATCTCATTCAGGCGGTCCAGGGATACGGACCCACAGGCGCCGCGCTCGCTCGCTCTGCGGTCGACTCGATCCTCTTCATCGGCTCGGTTCGCAACGGGCGTCGCGTCGTCGAAGCCAGCGCGGAGCGAGTCATCCCGGTCGTGATGGAGCTTGGTGGCAAGGACGCTTTCATCGTCTGCGATGATGCGGACCTCGAACAAGCGGTCCACGCCTCGCTTGCGGGTTGCTATATCAATTGCGGGCAAAACTGTGTCGCTTCCGAGCGGATTCTCGTCTACGAGGGCATCTACGACGCCTTCGAAAAGCGAGCCGCGGAGCTTGTTCGAGAGTTTCGGCAGGGCTGCAGCCGTGAAGGGCTCGTCGATGTCGGCGCGATCGTCACGCCGCTTCAGCTCGGCGTGATAGAGAAGGCGGTCGACGGGGCCATCGCCCAGGGCGCCAGACTAGTCACAGGGGGAAAACGCGCGCTCAGCGACAAGGGGGACTACTTCGAGCCGACGATCTTGGCCGATGTCACGCCGGAGATGGACATCGCGCAGGAAGAGGTCTTCGGCCCGGTCATGCTCTTGATGCGCGTGCGCGATGATACGCATGCGGTCGAGGTTGCGAACGGAGTATCGTACGGCTTGTCGTCATCGATCTTCTCGAAGAATCGCGCACGGGCCCGCATGATTGCCTCGGAGATGGAAGCTGGCATGAGCGCGATCAACGAGTTCGGCGGGATCACGTACATGGCGCAGGGGCTCACCTTCGGTGGCGTCAAGGCTTCGGGGTACGGGCGCATGAACGGTCGCGAAGGCTTGCGCTCGATGTGCAATATCAAGGCGGTCGTCGACGACCGCTTTCCGATCAACCAAGCTAATCGTGTGTTCCCGGTTGCCGAGAAGGACTATGGCGTCTTCAGCGGCGTGATCGAGATGATCTACGGCAAGAGTCTCGCGCAGCGATGGCGGGGCTTCCTCAAGCTGCTCGGCCGAAACCAGTGATGGACCAGTACGACTACATCGTGGTCGGGGGCGGCTCCGCCGGCTGCATCGTCGCTTCGGAGCTGGCGAAGGACCCAGCAAGGCGAGTCCTCTTGCTCGAAAGCGGACCAAGCGCCGAAGAGCACCCGGAGACCTTGATCGCCGCCGGCTACAAAGAGGCTTTCGTCAACGACGCCGTGATGGGCGAGCGCTTTACGGTTCCGCAGGCCTACTGCGCCACGCAGCGAATCTTCGTTGGCACCGGGACCGTGATGGGCGGCAGCGGTTCGGTGAACGGCATGGTCTACACGCGCGGCTCGCGAGAGGACTACGCACAATGGCCCGAGGGCTGGCACTGGGACGACAACCAAGACGACTTCGAGGCCATCGAGAGAACCCTGCGGCCGCACCGACGTCCGCCGACACGCTGGACCGAAGCCTGTATCGCCTCCGCGGAGGAGCACGGCTTCACCAGCAAAGAAGATCTCAACGACGGAAACATGAGCAACGTCATCGGCTACGAGTGGATGTCGTACGAGGGCGATAATCGTCGAAGCTCCTACGTGGCGTTCATCAAGGACGCAGGCGAGCGCACCAACCTGACGGTGCTCACCGGCGCGCGCGCCCACCGAGTCGTCTTCACGGCGGAGAAGCGCGCGAGCGCGGTCGAGTTCGAGCTTGGGGGCGCGCTCCAAAGCGCGACCGCGACCCAGGAGATCATCCTTTGCGCCGGGGCCCTCGAAACCCCGAAGTTGCTGATGCTTTCGGGCGTGGGGCCGAGCGAGCACCTTCGAGCCTTCGACATCCCCCTGGTCGCTAACAGGCCGGCCATTGGCGCGAGCCTTCACGATCACCCTAACGTGCCGGTGTTCTTCAAAGCCACCGAGGACATCGACTGCTTCTATCCGCAGCTCTACAGCTTCTTCCGCACCAATGAAGAAAGCGACCTTCCCCCCTCGCAAAGCGACACTTGCTACGTGTACTGGCCGGCGTCTTCGGCGATGCGGCAGATGATGCAGCGGATGCTGCCGCCCATGCTCGTCCCTCATGCGCTGTATGGACCTAGATCTCGTCAGATGGTGCGCAGCATGGTCGGCACCGCGTTCAAGATCGGCGCGGTCCAACGCTTCACCGACCATATGTTCGGCATTATTCTCATCCTCGGAAAACCGAAGAGCCGGGGGAAACTTCGACTGCAATCGAACGATGTGAGCAAGCAGGCCGCGATCGACCCCGCTTATTACTCCCATCCGGAGGACATGGAGACGATGGTCAGAGGGGTGCGGATCGCCCGAGCGATCGGAAGCTCGAGCGGCCTCGCTGCATGGGGCGCGAAGGAGCTGATGCCCGGCAAGCGCGTCAAGAGTGACGAGGCCATCGCCAACTACGTCCGAAAAAACACGATTACGACCTATCATTTCGCTGGAAGCTGCAGCATGGGCACGAGCGAAGCGGACGCTGTCGATTCCGAGCTTCGCCTTCGCGGCGTGACAGGCCTTCGAGTTGCGGACGCTTCAGTGATTCCCTGGACACCCGTTTCCGCGCTCAATGCGCCCAGCATGCTGATCGGCTACCGCGCTGCAAAGCTCATCCAAGGCGAATCGAACCCTGGATGAATCCCTGTCCGGGGACTGGCGTCGGATGTTCAAACGAGTCGATTGCACTAGTATCGCGCCTTCCCCATAGAGAGATCCATGAGCAAAGCCAAGCACCTCTTCATTGCCACCCTCGCCCTGGGCGCCTTCATGCTGCCGGGCGCGGTTTCGGTGCCCCAGGCCGACGCAGCATCCGCGACGATCATTCGATTTGCTTCTCTCGCGCCCCCTGGCTCGTCGTTCATGAAGTTGATGAAGGCCTGGAACCGCAGCCTGAAGAAGGAAACCGAGAACCGGGTGGAGTTACGATTCTATTCGGGCGGGAGCCAGGGTGACGAGCGCGACTTCATTCGCAAAGTGCGCGCCGGGCAAATGGATGCCGCTGGGGTGACGACGACCGGACTCGGAATGGTTGCGCGACCGGTGCTGGTCCTGACCGCGCCAGGGATGATCACCGAGTACGAACAGCTCGAACGCGCGCGCGAACAGCTAGGCGACCGATTCTCGAAACTGTTCGAGGAAAATGGCTTCGTCATGCTGGCCTGGGGTGAGGCGGGAAAGAACCGAATCTTCTCGATGGAGAAGTTCGCCAAACCCGACGACCTGAAGAGTCTTCGCCCCTGGGCCTGGAAAGACGATCCCGTCTTCGCTGGCTACATCAGCACCATCGGCGCCAACGCCGTGCGCATGGGCGTACCCGAGGTCTATGGCGGTTTGCAGACGCGCATGATCGACACGGTGCCCGCGTCGGCTCTCGCTGCCGTTGCGCTCCAGTGGTACACGCGCCTCAACTACATGGCGAAAGCGAACTTCGGCATCATCATCGGCGGCTCGGTCATCAAGCAGGAGAAGTTCGACCTCCTCAGCGAGCATGACCAAAAGGTGCTCTTGGAGACCAGCGAGCGCGCCGCACGGGCCGGCGACGTGATGGCACGTCGGGACGACGATCGAGCCTATGCATCACTAATCAAGCGCGGCATGATCGAGGTGGACACCAGGGCCCACAAAGCGGAATGGGACGCCGTAGCGAAGAAGACCCGCGAAGATCTGACCGGCCGCGTCTACAGCAAGAGCCTCCTCGAAGCGGTCGAGAAGGCCATCGCCGGCAATTCTAACTAGCCCAGTTCGTCTTCGAGAAACCGAAGCGTGAGCTCGTTGAAGAGCTTCGCGTACTCGACCATGACCCAGTGACCGCAGCTGGAGATCAGCATCGTGCGGGAGTTCGGGCAGCGACCGGCGATTTTGGCAGCACCGCTCGAAGGGCAGAACTTGTCGTTGGCGCCCCAGAAGCAAAGGACCGGGCACTGAATTTCGGAGAGCCGGTCCTCCTGGTTCGCAACACGAATGCGGGCGATGTTGTCTCGGTGTTGCGTCATCGCGACTTGGAATCGTTCTTCGATGACCTCGTCGGTGATCTTCGATTCATCGTGGAGCTGAAGCTTGAAGACCTTCCGCATCGTTTCCTTACTGATGCCTTCTTTGTAGAGGACGCGAATCATCGCTTTGATCCCCTCCATCTCCATGTAGGTCTCTCTTGTCTCGAGGCCGCCCGGTGCCATCAGGACGAGCCTATCGACGAGCTCCGGGTAGTTGAGTGCCATGGTGATCGCGATGGCTCCACCCTGTGAGTTCCCGATGACCGTCGCGCGCTCGACACCCAGAGAATCCAGGAGCGCCTTGTACTGCTCGGCAACGTCGTCGAGGCTGAACGCCCCATCTTCGGGCTTGGTCGAATAGCCGTAGCCCATGGTGTCGGGCACGATCGTCCGGTAGCCCTGCTCGGCAAGGAACGGGTAGTTGCCCTTGAAGTTGCTCCAGCCGCTGGCGCCTGGACCGCTGCCGTGGACGAACAAGACGACGCCACGTTCGCCACTGCCGACCTCGTGGTAGTGCATCGTGATGCCCTTGCCGACCTCGGCGTATTTTCCTTCGGGAACTGCTTCTACGACCATGCGTCAGACCTCAAGATAGAACACGTTCTAGCTCGTGGATCGCCTGCGGTCCAACCGCGGCCCCTCAGTCCTCTTTGCTGCGCGCTTCCTTGGCGCGGCGGTAGGCCTTGGTGAGGAGCTGTGGAGGGTGATGCCCCCATTCGCTGACCTTGCCGTGCGTCGTGCTCTCCCAGCCGTCCTCGATCTCGATGGCGCCCGCGCCGAACTCGAAGTGGAAGCCTGACGGCGTGTATCCGTAGAACGAAAACATCTTGTCGTTGGGATGCCGCCCGAGAGTCTGGTGAACCATCCCGCCGGAGAAGAGGAAGCGATCATAGCAGCGGCCGACTTCATCCATCGTCTTGGCCTGCACCATGAAATGGTGAATTCGCTTGAGCTGCCCTCCCCCAAACGCAAGCGAGTGATGCCGCGAATTGGTGTGCATGAAGGTGACGTTGATCTTGTGGCCGAAGTACTCGCAACGGATGTAGTCGCTGAGCTTGAAACCGAACACGGTTGCGTAGAACTCCTCGTGCTCCGCGTCGTCTTTCGAGACGACGACGACGTGTCCGAAGCCTTGTTCGTCGGCTACGAAACCGGAGGCTACGAAGTCGGAGACGAACGGCTCGTCCGCCATCTTGGGCCCGTAGAATATCTCGATGGGATTCCCCGCTGGGTCGCTTGCGAGCATGAGCCCCTGCACGTTTCGCTTCGCCGCCTGATCCGAACTGCCCTCGACGACCTGGTGCCCGTTAGCCTTCAGACGCAGCGCGATCTCTTCGAGCGCCGCGGGTCCGTCGACCTCCCAGCCCACCGCGGCGAGGTCATCCGCGGGTCCCTTCTCGATGAAGAAACGCTGCTGATACCCATCCATTCTCAGCGAAAAACCGCTGTCGCCGCGCCGATCGACCAGCTGTAGGCCGAGGATCTTGGTTCCGAACTCTTCCCATGCCGCGAGGTCGCTCACCTCGAAGACCAAGTATCCCGCTTGCTTTACCGCAGTCATTTGCTTTGCCTCCGGTCCGATCATAGTACGGAGCCCTTGTCTGGCTACGGAGAAAGTTGATGGAGTCCAACACAGCGCCGAGGGGCGTCGGGATCCCGACCGCCGCGATCATAGGAACCGTCGTCACCGTTGGCACGATGTTTCACGTCTGGCTGCACCGACACGAGCATGGCGTCTACAACGTCACGCAAATGGGCCTGGCGTTCTTCTTGGTGATCAACGTGCTGATCGCATGGTGGGAAATCGCTCTGTTCGTCTGCCAGGACCAGATTCAGGCAGAGTACGAGGAAACCAAAATCGCTTACCGTGGACGGGAGATTGAGCGAATCGGAGAAATCTTCGCGCGCCGCATACCGCTGTTCCGCATTCTGTGCTTCAGCGAATGGACCACGATTTGGTCGGGCTACTCGCTCTTCGATCCGGGCTATTCCGATCGCCGCTCCTTCGGCTACAACATCGACGTCGGGAACGGTTTCACCACCCTCATTCCGGCAACGCTCTTCGCATTCGGCATGACATTCGAGCTCATGCCCGCGCGCTGGCTGGGCATCATCGGGGTCATCATGTTCTGGCAGATGTTCTACGGAACCGCTGTCTACTTCTTCCAGTTCTTCAACAACGGCCGCCACCAGGGCCACTCATTGAAGGATTTGCTGCTCTTCGTCGGTGTCACGAACCTGATGTGGTTCCTATTCCCAATCTGGGGGCTCTGCACGAGCATCCAGCTGATCCTCGAAGGAAGCTACGCGGTCTTTCTCTAGACCGGCTTTCGAGCTCCCGACTTCAACATCATCTTCTGCATCTGTTTGAAGTCAGCGACGGCGTCCGTGTTGTCGCTCGAGAACGGATAGTCGGCGCCAATGGCGTGCGCGACCACGAGCCCGGACATGAATGACAGGTCGTGACCGCCCTCCGGAGTCGTGAACGTGCCGCAATAGTGGACCCCGTTCCTCCCTTGAAGGTGCCGCATCATCGACATGATGATCAGATTCTGGAGCGACACGCTGTGGGTTGGATGCGGAAGCTCGATTCGCTTCTGAACCTTCTCGATGTCCCTCTTGGAGTTGAAGGTAACCAGCATCGGCACGCCCTTGTCCTTGGTGCTCGGGTTCTGCGCCGAAATGACGAAGGTGCATTCGAGCGCGCCCGCTCCGTCGATCTCCGAGTAGGTGTTGTAGTCTGACAGAATCCTCTCCCGGTGTTTCCCCGGCAGAATGCTGGTGTCGGAGTGAACGACGAAGCTCGAAAACGCCGGGTCGACGTCATCGACGTACTGCGCCTTGCTCAAGAGAAGCCGTTGAAGCCAACTGGGAGTTTCGAGCGCGTTCAGCACCGAGGTCGAATCGCAAGCGAAGACGACCTCATCGGCCTCGTAGCTCCGGCCCTTCGAGTCTCCGAGGACGAAACGCCCATCGCGTCGGTCGACGCTGGTGATCTCGTGATCGGTGTGTACTCGATCCGAGAATCGGGAGGTCATTCGATCGAAAACCTGTCGGGGTGCGCCTCGCCATGTCCCCATCTGCGTGGGCTCTTCGAGCGGCACGATGCTCTCTAGCAAGGGGAGGATCACCGCCGGAACACCTCGCATCGACGTGGTGATGAAGCTGGCGCAGTGGATCGGAACGAAGATGGTGTCCCAGAACTCTCGCGAGATTCCAAAGAGCCTCGCCATCCAGTAGAGCGGAATGAGATTGAGTGGGTTGAAGTACGAGAAGTGGTATAGCGAGTCGTGCCTGGCCTTGGGCAGGAAGAAGTCGTTGATCTTGCTGACGAATGCGACGAGCTTCTTCCATCGTCGGAACTCCGGAGCGAAGTGCTTTTGGATCCCCGTCTGGCCGTCTTGGCAGAAGTGCCCTTCGGGAGTCTGAACGAAATAGGAAATCGGCAGGGTTTCGATTCCCACGCCTAGCTGGTCCAAGAGCAGCTCGTAGTTGTGGTAGTACATCTGCGGCCACGCGACGACGAGCAGCGGAGACTCTGCATAGCCTCCGTCTACATGCCAGCGAAATGTCTTCGCGTTGCCTCCGAGGGCCGGGCCCTTTTCGAAAAGGTCGACTTCGTAGCCCGAACGGTGAAGGGACCAGGCGGCACCGACGCCAGCGATGCCCCCTCCCACGACTGCGATCCGCTTCGTCATGCCGTTCTCCCCAACTTCGTTCACTACGAGCGTTTTGGCACCAGGTCGACGATCGGCCCGTGCCGCAGAGTGTGACAGACGCCCTTGTAAATGCCGAGCGATTCGTAGACCGCTGCGGTCATCATCACCGTCCGCGTCTGCCCGATGATCGTGACCGGAAAACCACTGTGCAAGAAGGCGAACGAAAGCTTGTGGTCGGGGTTGGCCCAGCCGCCAGCGCCCCCCAGGCCGAAATGACCGAAAGCCGCCGGCACGTCCATCAGGAAAGCGTCGGTTCGGTGGTAGCCGAGCTTCCAATGAAGGGGATAGAGCGTGACCCTGTCGGCGCGCTTGGTTTGGACCTCGGACGCTTTTCGGATGACCTCTTCTGAGACCAGCCGCACACCGTCGAGCTCACCGCCCATCGCGAGGGGGGCGTACATCTTTGCAAGCGAACGCGCGGTCGCGACGCCATTCATGGCAGGCAGGCAAGCCTTCCAAAACGAAGGGTGCGAAAAGAGCTCTTTCGCATGTCTCGGAGTGAGGCCGCGCCGGCCGAGGTCCCGCAACTGTTTGGAGCGGACCCAAAACGGCACGCGGTAGTCTGTATCTAGAGGCTTGGCGCCGTGCCGTTGGAGCTCAGGCAAGCCTACGAAGTCCGCAATGCGATCCATCTGGGTGTCGGCTTCGCCGATGTACAGGCCGTCGAGATTCAGGGGTTTGACGATTCGCTGCGCGATGAACTCCGAAACCGTGAGGCCTGATACGCGCCGAATCAGCTCGCCCACCAGCCAACCGAAGGTGACCGCCTGATACGCGTTGGCCGTGCCTGGGTGGAAATCCGGTTCGGTCTTGGCCAGGCGGGAGACGATCAGGTCCCAGTCCAGGATATCGGTGAGCTTCTCGACAAGGTGCACGATCTTGTGAAGACCCGCCTGGTGCGAAAGCAGCTGCCGCACGGTGATCTTCTGCTTGCCGTTGCAGCCGAACTCGGGCCAGTAGTCGGCAACCGACGCTTCGTAGTCGATGAGACCGTCGGTCGCGAGCATGTGGATCGCCGTCGACGCGATCCCTTTGGTGCCCGAGTAACACACCGACATGGTGTCCCGCTGCCAGGGCGTGCCGTCCTTGCGCGCAGGCCCGGCCCAGATATCGACGACGGGCTTGCCCTCGATGAACACCGCCGCAGCAGCGCCTCCGCCGTACTGCTTGATCTGCTTCCGCATGAGGTTCACGACCGGCTCGAACCGAGATTCGTACTCGCCCTGAATTTCGATTTCCCTGCTCATCGCCTCAACCCTGCCTACCGCCGGAACTCAGATGGGCCCAAAGACCGCCGCCGCGAAGTCCAATAGAAACATCATGATCATACTCGCGGTGCAGGCTGCCGCCACCGTGATCGCTAGGCTCCAGTTCGCGTCGCGCTCCTCGTCGAGCTGATAGAAGATCGGGAAGCTCGCCACGAAGTACAGCGAATAGAAAAGGGAGCCGTACGCGAGCATCCGCTCCATGTCCTTGTAGTAGAATTGACTCTCGATCCAGGGGTTGGCCATGGCCTTCGTTTCCATCCAGGCCCAGAAGTAGGCGATGACGAGGATCAAGACAGGCCAAAGCAGCGCTCCGATCGGAATCCGCGACGTGCGTATGCGGCGAAGGACTATGACGGCTGTCGTGTGATACGTGAGAAAGTACGCCTGGGTGAGCAAGTACATGAGAAGCGGGACGCGCTGCTCTCCCGAGCCGACGATCGCCGAATCGAGGGTTAGCTCGATCATCGGATAGTCGTAGACCATGCCTAGAATGTCGAAGAAGTACTCCGTGCCGAAGTAGTTCGCGGCGAAGTTGAAGATCGCGATATAGAGGTTCGCTTTGAACCAGTAGGTCTGGTACCAGCGCCGGCCGATCGGCCTCTCGTCGCGAATCAAAGCCGGGACCGCTACCAGGGGCACCGCAACGGCAACGCCAATCGCCATGAAGCCCCACTCGCCCAGTCGGTCGGTGACGCCAAGGCCCATCACGAGCCCCATCATCGTCATCCAAACCGGCGAGTATGCGAGAAAGAACTTCTCGCCCCATGCCTTGCTGGGGTTCGGCGAGAACCAGCGCGGGGCGGCGCCGCTCGTCATGCGGCCCGGCGGCGATATCGAATCCGAATGGGCGGCTTGGGCCCGAGGACCAGGCCTTGGAAATCAGTTTCAATCGAATCGCCCGCCAGCTCGAAATCATAGCGATTGAGCAAGACCGCGATGATCGTTTTGATCTGCAGTATCGCGAAGGCGTTTCCCATGCACTTGTGCCGTCCGCCGCCGAAGGAAATATAGGCGAACGGGCGCTTGTCCTCTTCGCGACCGGGGCCGTAGCGATCCGGGTCGTAGGCGAGCGCGTTCTTGAACACCTCCTCGTCTCGATGCGCAACCATCGGCGAGACCGCCACCCAGTTCCCTTTCTTCACCCGGTAGCCGAGGATTTCGCAATCCTCGAGCGCGGCGCGGAGCAATATGAAGAGCGGAGGGTGAATGCGAAGGGCCTCTTTCACGGCGCCTTCGGTCTTTTCGAGGTCACGCAGAGATTCGAACGTGTACTCCTCGACGTCTCCGTAGCGCGCATGGACTTCGCTGCGCACTTCTTCGAGGAAGCGCGGGTGACTCAGGAGCTCGATCAGCGTCCAGGCGGTCGTGACTGAGCTCGTGTGATGCCCGGCGAACATCGCCGCAACCAGCATGCCCGTGATCTCGTGGTCGCTGAGCTTGCTCCCGTCGGAGTACTCCGCATCCATCAAGGTCTGCAGAAAGTCTTCGCCTCGGTAGCCGGACTGCTTTCGCTTCTCGACGATTTCGGAAACCATCTCGCCGAGCCGGGCGCGGGCCCTGTCCCGACGTCGAAAAGCAGGAATCGGCAAGTATGGATGGATGTAGCCCCAGGCTACGATGCCTCGTTCGAGGTCGTAGTAGACCTTCGAGAACTCTGCGCTCATCTCGTTGCGAAACTCTTTGCCGAGCAGGCAGCTGCTCGACGTGTAATTGGTGAGCATGCCGAAGAATTCGCTGGCCTCGATTTCGCCCTCCTCGCCCCAGTCGGCGAGAACATCGAGGGTCTCTTTGGCGACGATCTCGGTGTACGTGCGCATGCGATTGTTGCGCAGCGCCGGGTAGAGCATGTGCATCTGTTCGGCCATCTTCGCCGGCTCGGCTCCGTAGGCGACCCCCTCGCCAAAGACCGGAACCATCATCTTGTAGGCCGCGTTGGGACTGAGCACTTCGTCGGGCTGCCGGAAGAGAGCCTCGTGCGCCTCGGGTCCGGTGAAGAGAATCATGTCCTTGCCAAAGAGCTTGAACCGGCCGACCCGGCCGCACTCGTCGTAGGTCCGCTGGAGCAGACCTGTCGTGTCCTTCACGAAGGCCATGGTGTGTCCGACCAGCGGAAGCCCGCCCTTGAGCTTCGGAGGTCTCTTGAGCTTGCCGCTGCTCATCGTGTTCGTGGCGCTCTGTGCTCGTACTGTCACCCTGGGCTCCTATTGCGTCGCATGGTATCTGGGAAGAGAAGGAGCTCCAATGCGAATCAAAGCGGATTTCGATCTTTGTAAGGGACACGCGAACTGCATGGGCGAAGCCCCCGAGGTCTTCGAGGTGGATGACAAGGGCTACCTCAACATCCTCCAGGAAGAGCCGCCGGAAAAGCTGCGCGAGCAAGTCGAGCTCGCGGTCAAGCACTGTCCAACTGGCGCCCTCAGCCTCGAAGACTGAGCGCTCATTCCCAGGGCTTGATGCTGAGAAAAGCGTCGGTGCGGCTCAGTTTGCTACTCAGCCCGGTAGCGAGGTTTCGAAAGAGCACCAGCCCGATGTCGCTTCGTTGCTGAAGCAGCTGATTGAGGTCGTTGTGGTGCACCACGGCGGCCTCGACGGCTCCGTCTGCAAGCGCCGTGGCGGTGTGTGGAGTCTTGCGGAGAAGCGAGACTTCCCCGAGCAGCTCCCCCTGCACCACTGAGCCGACCTCTTCTGCGGGTGTCCCAGAGAAAACGCGAGCGGTACCCGAGAGCAGGATGTAGAGGCGCGCATCGCGCTCGCCGGTCTCCACGATCGGCTCGCCATCGGCGAAGGTTACCGTCTCGAACAAGGTCGAGAGCCGGGAGGCCTGCTCTCGATTCAGTCCTCGGCCGAGCCTGGTGGTCGGCAGGAGCTGAACGAGCTTCGGCTGAATCTCTCGAGTATGGAGGTTGCGAACGACCATCTCGACCACCGGCTGAGATGCCTCGGCCAAGTGAAGATTGTCGGTTCGAATTGGCACGTAGAACCGCTCCATCCGAATCGTGTCGAGTCGCTCGACTTGGTGGAACACCGCGGCCGGCAGATAAGCGACCGGGACGAAACCAAGCTCCAACAGTGTCTTCTGCATCCGGGGCGCGTGGGCGTTGACGTCGACCTCGACGTAGTCGACGCGCCATTCCTCGCGTGATCGGCGCATGAGCTCTTTGAGTAGAACGCGCACCGGAGACTCGTCGGCGCAGACCAGCTCGAAAATACGCACGGCGTGGTCCAGACGGGCGTCGTGGGCATAGCCGACCGCACCGACCAGGTGTCCGTCTCTTCGAGCCAACAGATACGAGGTTTGGTGGGATTCCAGTGTGCGGAGCCCGAAATGAACGCGGGCGGGGCCGAAGATCTCGGGGTTCTTCACTCGGCCTCGTTCGAAACGCAGCAGCCTCGCGTAACCCTTCGCGCTCATCTCCTCGATTTCAAAGCCGGTGTCGAGGCCGTAGGGGGGCGAAGTCTCGTCGACGATTGCATCGGCCTCGATGCCGCAACTTTGGAGCGCTCTTTGCGCGAGGCCGTAGACCTGCGGAGCCACTCGCGGATGGTTGCGTCGCAACTTCAAACCATCGCCGAAATGGCGCGCAAAGAGCACCACGGGCTCGCCGTTGTGGATCGGTAGGAAGCCGACGGGCGCAAACCCGTGGGCGAGTGAAATTTGTTGCGAACGAGTGTGGGCGACCCGGTTGTCCGCGAAGCCGATGTGCAGATACGGGGCGACGCGATTGATGCGCTCGGTCATCAATTGATGGCCGATGTGCTGCCCGCGCTTGTCCGGATGGACTACCAGGCGTCCGAACTCGCCGATGAGGTCCGCATACGCGCCGACATCGATCACCACCGAAGCGGTGGCGACAACCCCGTCATCAGCCTCCTCGGCGACGAGCACGATCGAGTTGTCGCTGTACATCATCTTCCGGAGGTACGCCGCTGAAACGAACTCGGGATGGGAGTAGCGCTCGCCGTAGCAGAGTTTGAAGAGCTGCTGAATCGCCGGAACGTCGCCTTCGCGAGCGGACCGAATGTTTATCGTCGTTGCCTCGCCATCGACCATGGTACCCGTTGGATATGCAAGAATCGGTGCACTTTCAAAGCGACTCAGCCCTGGAGGGTGGAGCCAGCCCTGCTAGCGGGATGGACAGGGGCCTTCTCCCGGCGGAGGGCACTGGGCCACGGCCAGCGAGTCCATCGTGAGAGCGACGGCGACGTGGATCAGGACCCCGCCCCAGATGGACCGGGTGCGCATTGCTAGCGTCCCGAGCGCGATCCCCGCAAGGATTGCGCCGAGCGTTTCGGGGAGCGGCTTGGGGTAGTGAATCATGCAGTACGGCACGACCATCACGAAGATCGCTCCGTAGCCAAACTTAGGCCGGAGACCCTTGAGCATGTACCCGCGGAAGAAGAACTCCAGGGCGAGGAACTGAACTGCATAGAGCAGCTGCCAGGACAGGAAGCGGCCCACCGACTGGTTGGCGTACTTGTAGAAGGGGTAGGTACGAAGAAACTGCTCTTGTTGAGCTACCAGAACCACGAAGGGAAGCACCAGCAGATAGAGCCCAAGGTAAATCCACAGGTGTCGGCCGAAGCCCCGGAAGGAGATGAAGTAGTCGCGAACGCGCTCTCCCGGCATCAAGAGGATGGTCAGTCCGGGAATTAGAACGTAGGTCACGACTCGGGTGCCGGACCACCACGCCCTGGCCATCAGGTCCCAGTCGGCCCGCGAATAGACCTTCGGGTCGTAGGGGACGAACTCGGAGAAGGTCGAGTTGCCGCCGAAGTACCGTCCTAACGTGAGCACGACGGCCGTCGTGACGAGCACGACGACGGGCCGCCAATCGAGTTGCCTGGAACTCGCGGTGTCTGCCTGCGCGTCGGCCTCGCGCCAGGAATCCAGAACGACGCGCTCGAAAAACCGCTTAATCCATTTCATCGGGGCGCGGGACTATAACCGATTGCCCAATCTGATAGTAGGCTAAGCTCTAGGGCCGATGGCGTCTGCCGCGAATAACCGATTCAGGAACGTACTAGTGCTGACGACGCTGGCGATTTGTGCGCTCTTTGGCGCGCAGGGGGCGACCGCTCTGCTCGCCGAAGGGGTTCTGGGCAGCGAGGACGAAGCCCAACCAGCCCCGTCGAGAAGAAGCCCGATCGCTCGCACTGCTCCGAAGAAACGTGATTCCGCCATCATCCTGCGGCGGAACATCTTCAATTCTGCCCTGGGCGACTTGTCCGCGGCCCCCATCGAGGATTCCGAGCTCCCCATGGAAGACCTGCCCGCAGAAGAGGTGGAGACGCTCTGCACCGGAGCAATGCGCGTGATCGGCACGGTGGTGATTCCAGGTGACCTCGAACGCTCACTCGCCGCCATCGTGGGCACCGACAAGAAGGCGGGCTTGCACTACGGTGGGACGGAGGTCGAAGGCTCGCGAATTCGCGCCATTCAATCCGACGCGGTCGTGCTTCAGGGCAAGGGGGGCCTGTGCCGGCTTGCGATGTTCCAGGTTGCTGGAGCCGCGAAGAAGGCGGTGTTCAGGACGGCGCCCAAGCCCAAGGCGAAGAAGAAAAAGCCCGGCCCCAAGGTCCCCGTGGCAGATCGCAACGCCGGCCTTAGCGAAGAGGAGATGAGCCAGGGCATCGAACGCATCAACGACCAGAACTTCAATCTCTCGCGGTCCATGCTCAACAAGGTGCTCGACAACGCCGGCAAGATCATCGGCATTGCCGCGGTCGCGCCCAAATTGGAGAACGGCCAGTCGATCGGAATGGAAATTCGAGGCGTTCGACCCGACACCCTGCTGACCAAAATCGGGATCCAGAACGAAGACATCCTCGAGAGCATCAACGGACAGTCTCTGAGCAACCCGGATGCTGCGCTCGGCGCGTACACGACCCTACGAACAGCCGACAAGTTCACCCTCTCGGTCCGGCGCGGCGGTCAATCCATGATGATCAACTACAACCTGCAGTGATTCGTTCGGCTGCTGGCTCAGTCGCCGCTGCTTGGCGGTAGCTTCAAGTCGGCCGGCAAGGAGCGGACATGCAGGTCCCGCTGCGGGAAGGCTATCTCGATGCCGGCCTCGCGGAACGCCTTGTCGATGCCCATGTTCAGATCGTGTCGCGCGGCGAATAACTGCTCTGCGCTTCGCACGAAGACTCGGAGCTCGAAGGAAAGCGAGCTGTCGCCGAACTCGATGAAGAGCACATGAGGCCGCGGGTCTTTCAAGACGCGCCACGACTCCTTGGCCACCTGCTCGAGGACCTCGATGGCCCGATTCGTGTCAGAGCCATACGCAATACCAACCGGGATCGAGAGGCGCAGCACCGCGTCGGACAGGGTCCAGTTGATCAGTTGGCCTGTGACGAACTCCTTGTTGGGCACCAGAAGCTCTTTGCGATCGAACGCTGTGATCCAAGTCGCACGGGTGCGGATTCTCGAAACGGTTCCGCTGACGTCGCCAACGGTTACGACGTCGCCCACGCGAATCGGTCGTTCAAACAAGATGATCAGTCCTGAAATGAAGTTGGCAAAGATTTCTTGAAGACCGAAGCCGAGGCCCACGCCGACTGCGGCGACCAGCCATTGAATGCTCGACCAACCAATGCCGATGGCATCGAAGGCAAGGGCCAGGCCGCCAAGGACCACGACGTACTTCGCTATCGTCGAATAGGCATAGCGCACGCCGTGGTCCAGCCCGCGAAACAGGGTGGCTTCGAGCAAGCCCGGAATGGCGCGCATGAAAACCACCGTTAGCAAGACGATGAACAGTGATCGAAAGAGCTCTGCAAGTGTAATCGCGACAAGTCGCTCGTCGGTGGAGAAGTGTTCGACCCCGGATGGGTCGATCTCGGAGACCGTGACCTTTTGGGTGACACTCCAGAGCTCGACCTGATCAAGAACTCGTGTCGCCGGTAACAGGTCGGCCCAAACGGCTAGCAGCCCGAGGATGACGATCAGAAGGCCGGTGCCGATCATCAGGCGACTGACCTCCATCGTCGGCGCAGGCCTGGTGGTCACGTCCGAAAGCTCGTCGTCTTCGAGGGCAGCGCGGCGCTCGGACACCATGGCCCAGCGGGCGTAGAGTTGAATGCTGAGTACGACCAAGAAGACAAGAACGGCAGATAGGTGCAAGCGAATGGCGAGCTGGAGGGACGTCCAGTAAAAGCCGTAGAGTGCCCCGAAGATGAGAGCGAACGGCAGCAGCATCGCGGACACTTGGATCACGCGCCAGACCCAGGGACGAACAGGCTTGTGTCCCTGCATCACCTTCGCCACTGGTCCCTCGAGTCGCAACGCCTGGTAGTTGAACGCAGCGACGGCCAGCATCGACAAGGAGAACGCTACTCGGCCGACGGACTCGCGCCAAAGGTCCTCGCCGCGCGCCTCGAAAACGAAGATGATGAAGACCGCAGGCAGGGTCAGGGCTGCTAACCAGCGAAGGCTTCTCCACAGGGATTGAGCGGCCGCGTCTGGCCATCCGCAATGCGCACCGGCGATTCCGTTTGGACGAACAAGATGCCGACACAGGCGGATGGTCGCCCAAAACGCCGAGGCAACGAGTAGCCCGTATGCGAAGCTACGAGTGAACTGGGTTGCCACCGGAGACAGGCCGAGACGCCAGCCCAGGTAAGCGAAGACCGCGGGTAACCAGAGTGCCAACGCGATCGTAGTCAGGAGGGCTTCGATCGTGGGCGCCAAGGTGGCGCAGTCGGGTCTGCGGGCTGCTTCGGCGAGCACCTGAAGCCGCCGCCTGCCTCTGCGCGCCAAGGGAACGAACGCGATGACCAGGATCAAAACGAGAAGATTGACCGGCCAGAACTTAGTCGCCGCTTCTCTAAAAGCCCTGCCGACCTGCGCCCAGTACTGGGGGCTCAATAGCCAGGCCATGGCATCGCGCCCGTCGGTGAGAAGCTCTGGCTGCACCGCTTTGCCGCTCGGGATCCAAAGGATGCGCTCGTCTATGAAGTCCAGGAGATCTTTGGTGCGATCGATGAGCTCGTGCTGACTCGCGTCGAAATCGACGAGCTTCTGGAAGTACGTCTCATAGTCGTCGATGAGCGCGTCCATGTACCTGCGCTGCGTCTCGAAGAGTTGCCTGAGAAGCGGCTCAACCTCTCGGCGGGCCTCGGGAGAGACGGGGTCATCGACCGCCGCCATCACCTCGTCGACTAGCGCATCGATATCGGCCAAGGCCTGGCGTTGCTCACGAAGCTTGATCTGCTGAAGCTGCACGTCGCCGATCTGCTCCTGGCGCATTCGAATGAACCGTTGGTACATCCCGATGTCGGGAGCTTCTGCGCGATGCTGCCGAAGCAGGGCACCGACCGAATCCGCGAGACCGACAGCCTCCACGCGGGCCGCGAGTCGAACGAGCTCGGACTCGATTTGTGCGACCTTGGCATCGGCTCGCGCAAGCTTCCCGCTGACGTCTTCGATTTGCTGGTAGAGCCCGCTATCCCCGGTCCAAACGGACGCCAAGGCTTCGTTTCGCCGGTAGAGCTCCTCGAGCGTCTGCTTGAAGCCCTCCGGTAGAGCGGTCAGCTCCCGCAAGAGCTTCTTTGCCGCTTCATTCTCGCTCTCGACCTTGAGCAGCTCCATGCGCTGCGCAGCCTCGCGCAGCTTGGTGCTCAAGGTCTGATAGTAAGCGATTCGCAAGGTCGCCCGGTCCCGACTCTTGGCGAGCAGCGCACCGCGGACCTCGTAGCTCCCGAGCTCGTTTTGATACGCCTCGATTTCTGCCACGAGCGCTTCCCGTCTCAGCGAATCGAATTTGGACAGCGCCTCCATTTCTGCTGCGTCGCCGCCTGCCGCGATGGGGCTGCTTTCGAGATCTCGGAGCCGCTTTTTCGCGACCAGAAGCAGCTCGGGTACCCTTCGACGTCGCTCCGCACGCGCCTGCGATTCAGCATCGAGCTCCGTCGCCTCGCGTCGCGCCGCCGCGAGGTCCTGCTCTGCCTCTAAAAGCTGCGCAGCGAACTCAGCCGCGGTCCTGCCTTCGGGCAGCTCTATGGCATCGCGTTCCTGGAGGCGAGCGATCTCTTGGTCGATGAGCTCTGTACGTGCTTGCGCTTCTTGCCCGGCGCGCTGGTACTCGGCCGCTTTGGCCTTCCAGCTGGCGAGCCGGGCTTTCAGCTCCTCCGTCCTCCGCGTGATCTCGAGCAGTTCCTGCGACGTTTCGGTCGAATCGCCTTGGTCTGCTCCGGTTGGGAGCAGGCTGGTTTGCGCGAGAGCAGACGCTTCGATGAGGCCGAGTCCAAAGGCGCAACAGATGGCGATCCCGAGCAAGGCATGTCTTCTTCGTGCGTTCATCGAGGTTTCCGAATTCGCATCAGGCCTTCTTGTGCCACCGAAGCGACGAGCGCTCCGCTCTGGGAGTAGATCTGACCGAAGTTCAGCCCGCGGCCTCCCGAGGTTCGTGGACTGTCGGTGACGTAGAGCATCCATTCGTCGGCTCGAAACGATTGGTGAAACCAAATGGCATGGTCGAGGCTGGCGATGATCAGCTCCTCGGTCAGGAAGCTGTGACCGTGTTGGTTGAAGGAGGCCTCGAGCAGGCCGTAGTCGCTGGCATAAGCGAGGATCGCTTGGTGGATCATCGGGTCGTCATCGAGCGCACCCGCCGCGCGAAACCAAGTTCGGTGTGCGCCAGTCTGCGGTTTGGGGTCTAGGAGATCGACGTGGTCCACCTCCCGTCGCTGAATCGGCCGGTCGAGCAGAAGCAAGAAATCGATCGCGGGGTGGTCGGAGCGTTCTTTGTAGGCGCGCAGCCGTTCCTCGTTCGTGGGCACCGTCTCCGGCGGCGGCGCATCGGGCATCCGAGCTTGGTGGTCGAGTCCATCCTCGGAGGCCTGGAACGAAACCGACATGTTGAATATCGCTTTGCCGTGCTGCTTGGCAACGACCCTCCTCGTGGCGAACGAGCGTCCGTCGCGAATCCGGTCGACGTGATAGATCACTGGTACCGAGGTGTCGCCTTCGCGCAGAAAGTAGCCATGCAGCGAATGCGCGACGCGACCCTCGACGGTTCGGCACGCCGCTATCAGCGACTGCGCAGCGACGAGGCCGCCGAAGATTCTCGGCCGGCCGTCGTTGGGGCTGAATCCACGAAAGAGATCGTTATCGAGCAGCTCGAGGTCGAGGCGCTCGAGCAGGCCGGCGAGGTTTGACACCCGGGGCAATTAGCACGGGAATTCCGCGAAGGTGCGCTGGCACATGTAGGCCCACGTTCCCTTGACGCCTACACCCTTTAGGCTGCAAAGATGATCCTATAGGGTTAAATCTGTGATTATTCGAAATTTGGCGATCTGCAGCCTGTTCGTGCTGCTCGGCTGCAACGGTGTAATCGGCGCGGCCTCGGACGAAGGCGGCGGCGGCGGACCGGCTGGAACACCTGCTCCTCGCTGCGGCCGGTCGGTCTGCGGCGCAACCGGTGAGCTCGCTGCCGGAACCGCGTTCCCGCGGCTTACGCATGCTCAGTGGGAGAACAGCGTTCGCGATCTACTCCGGCTCGCGGACAGCCCCAATCTTTCGACCAGTTTCGAGCCGGACACTCGGCTCAGCTTCTTCGACAACAACGTCCGTGCGCTTCGCGTGAGCAGCGACCTATGGGTCGACTACCAGGAAGCGGCCGAGACCTTGGCCGAAGCGGCAACGAGCAACGCCACCGTGCTCAACGGCTTGCTGCCCGACGGCCTTCCCAGTGACCCTTCGGAACGCGTCCGCGCCCTGGTTCGCGACCTCGGTCGACGAGGGTATCGACGCCCGCTCTCCAGTGAGGAGGTCGACGAACATGTCACGCTCTTCGAGCAAGGCGGCACACATTTCCCGGACATGTCCTCGTTCGACAGCGGCGTTCGCGTCTTGCTCGAGGCGTTCTTGCAATCGCCCCACTTCCTTTATCGGGTCGAGCTCGGTCAAAGCCAGAGCGGGGACACCGTTCAGCTCAGCGAGTTCGAAATCGCGTCTCGGCTCTCGTTCATGATCTGGAACAGCGGGCCGGACGACACCTTGCTCGACCAAGCGGAGCAAGGCGCCCTGAGCAGCGCAGAGCAGATCGCCAATCAGGCCGAGCGATTGCTCGACGACCCGCGCGGCCGGGCCATGCTGGAGCGCTTCCACGCACAGCTCTTCAACTGGGACCTCTACCGAGACCTGAGTAAGAACCCGGCAGAGTTCCCGCTCTACTACGGCGGGGTGGGCCAGGACATGTATGAGGAGGCTCGTCGCTTCGTCGAACACGTGGTCGAAACCGACGGTGACTTCGCTGAGCTCCTGACGGCGCCCTACACCTTCGTAAACGCCGATTTGGCTTCAATTTACGGACTGGATGGCGCCTTTGGCGATAGCTTCTCCCAAGCGAGCTTCGACGGGGCGACGCAGCCCGAGCGGGGCGGCCTCCTCACCCAACTCGGTTTCTTGGCATCGCACGGCGGTCTCACGGGCTCGGTACACCGCGGTGTCTTCATCAATCACCGCGTTCTTTGTACGGAGCTGCCTCCGCCACCGGACGCGATTCCGCCGATTCCAGGTGACGAGGGCGTGACCATGACTTCCCGCGAACGGATCGAAATGCACACCGGTCCTGGGACCTGCGGCGCGAGCTGTCACGGGACTTACATCAATCCAGTTGGCTACGCCTTCGAGAGCTTCGACGGGCTCGGGCAGTATCGCACCGAAGAGCTCGGGCTGCCGATCGACTCTGCGGCGACATTCGAGTTCGCGGATGGTCCTGTTTCATTCGACGGCGCCGCAGAGCTCAACGAAGCGATGTCCGAACGGATTCAGACACACGACTGCTACTCCAAGCACTGGGTCGAGTACGCGCTCGGGCGAGACACCGCGGGATCTGACCTCGACTTGATTCAATACATGGGGGACGCCTCTCTCGGAGGACTCTCGATTAGGGAGCTCATTCTCGAGCTCGTGCAGAGCGATGAGTTTCAGGCACGCAATGCGGGGGGGTCATGAGCTTTTTCGGCAAAGGGCCGTTCACGCGGCGTCTCTTTCTCACCGGCGCGGCTGGCGTGACAGTCGGGCTCCCGTTTTTGGAGACCTTCGCATCGAAGAGGGTTCGTGCGGCTGGGCCCGACGATCCTGGCTTCGCCGTGTTCATGCGCCAGGGGAACGGTTGCTCCCAGGCGATGCAGTTCAGCAACCCGGCAGAGCCGGAGATGTTCTGGCCGCGCAGTCTCGGAGCGCTCAGCACGGCCTCGATGCTGGCCGACAGCGACCGCGCAACCAGTGAGCTGAGCGCACACGCCGACAAGCTCTTGATGGTTCGAGGGGTTCGCGGCGCCTTTTCGATCTCGGGCTGCGGTCACGCCCGCGGCGCGCTTCAAGCTCTAACCGCTCAACCCACGGGCGACTCCGAGGCGAGCAATAACTCCCTCGCGCTCGGCGAGTCCCTAGACAATCGCATCGCCCGCGAGCTCAACCCCGACGGCCGGGGGCCGCTCACCCTGGCTGCGATGCGTCCCTACAACTTTCTCGACAGCGTCCTGTCGTACCGCGGGCCGAATGATCGGCGTGGCGCGCAGACGAACCCAAAGGTTGCCTTCGACAACATCATGGGACTCGTGAATTTAGACGAAGGCACGGCAAACGCGCTCGCCCTGCGGCGCCAAAGCGTCAACGACCTGGTCCGCGACCAGATGCAGTCCCTCTTGAATCGTAGCGACCTGAGCTCGGACGACCGCAACCGCTTGGATTCGCACTTCTCGGCGATCCGGGATCTCGAGATCAGACTCGCCGAATGCACACCGCTGGGCGCTTCGACTGTGAACGCGATCAACGCCATCGACGGCGACCACCAGAACGGCGACCGGGTCGTCGAAGTGGCAGAGCTGCACATCGACGTGATCGCGCTCGCGCTTTCCTGTGGCTACACGCATGCGGTGACTCTTCAAATCGGTAATGGCAACGACGGCACGCGATACCGCTGGCAGGGCGAGGAGTTTCCCTCGTACCACTGGATCTCACATCGCATCTTTGCGGACGGATCGGACGGCGATCCAATCCCGGATGCGCAGTCGAAGCATGCTGCGGTCGACCGCATTCACGCGCGTCTGTTCGGAAGGCTTCTCGACCGGCTCTCGGCGTACACGACCGAAACCGGAACGCTCCTGGACAAGGGCGTCTGCGCCTGGATCAACGATCTCTCGAACGGTCCACCTCACTCGATCAACAACCTCCCATACATTCTCGCGGGTGGAGCGGACGGCTACTTGAAGACCGGCGCCTACGTCGACGCGGGGGATGTCCCCCACAACAAGCTGCTCAACACCCTGGCGACCGCCGTCGGCCTTCGGAAGGCAAATGGGGAACCCATCGATGATTTTGGGCACGCGAGCCTCGAGCGCGGCCTGATCGATCAGATGATCGCGTAATTCAGCATACAACTGAGTCGAACTCGCTTCTTGTGATGATATAATATTTCATTATGAGTGCTCTTCGGCTTGCTTGGGTTCTCGCCACCGCGCTGGTGGTGGGTTGTAGTGGTTCTGGCGACGGCGACTCGAGGACGGGTGGCGGTAGCGGCTCTGCTGGTACGGCGGGTGGCGGCGGAAGCGGGGGCAGCGAGACCTGTGAGTCGTCCTTGCTCTGTGGAACGCCCGCGCTCTGCTGCGATGTCGGCGACGAATGCTTCGAAGGCGCATGCGTCGCACCCTGCGCATCGGGCATCCGCTGCGGCGCAGATGGATTGATTTGCTGCGCGGCGGGCGACGTCTGCCTGGCCGGAGAATGCGCTACGCCCGGCGCGGGCTGCACCGACAGCTTCGACTGTCCTGAAGGCAAGTTCTGCGAGCCGACGCTTGCTCAGTGTCTGCCTCAGCCCAACGGCCCACTTTGTGAGCTCCGTCCCGAGGCCGTGACCTTTGAGCCCACGATCGAGTGGCACTGGGAAGGTTGGAGCCTAGACGATCGCTACCGCCAAGTTCAATCGACCCCGGCGATTGCCGACGTGGACGCCGATGGCTTGCCCGAGGTCGTCACGGTCGCCTACCGATCCACGAGCAACAACATGCTCGTCATGCTCAACGGCGAAGATGGCAGCGAGAACCTGATGATCCCGGACAGCACCTACAACGTCCGATGGGGAACCGGCGCGGCAGTGGGAAATCTCGACGCCGACGCGGAGCTCGAGATCGTTTTCATGACGATTGACCGGGAACTAGTCGTAGTCGAGCACGATGGCGCGGAGAAGTGGACGGCCGATGTCAGTGGCGGCGAAAAGCAGGGCTATCCAGCTCTTGCAAACCTCGACGCCGACCCCGAGGCCGAAGTCGTGATCGGCGGAAAGTGGTTCGATAACGACGGAACCCTGATGCAGGACAAGGGTTGGATCGGCTGCAACGGAGAATGGTGCATCTCGGCTGTCGCCGATTTCAACGACGACGGCCGGCTCGACATCGTTTGCGGCAACAAAGTCTACGAATCCGACGGGACCCTGCTCTGGGAGAACACCGACGCGCCTGACGGTTTCGTTGCGGTCGCCGACATGACGGGTGACGGGAGGCCGGACGTGGTGAGTATCAGCGGCGGAAACGCTAGAGTCCTGAGCGGCCTCGATGGCAACTTGGTGTTCGGCCCGGTACCGATCCCGGGAGGAGGCGTGGGAGGCGCGCCGACAGTGGCCGACTTCGACGGCGACGGGCGTCCCGAGTTCGCTGCCGCGGGCAAAGGGAACTACGCCGTCTATGATCTCGACTGCGCCGGGGACCCCGTGCCAACCGAGCTCTGCAGCACAGGCCGGGACGATGGAATTCTCTGGTCGATCGCCGTGCAGGACCTCTCGTCGAGCGTGACCGGCTCGAGCGTCTTCGACTTCGAAGGCGATGGGAAAGCCGAGGTCGTCTACAACGATGAATGCCACCTGTACATTCTTGCGGGCGAGGACGGTAGCGAGCTTCTCAAGATGGAGAACTCCTCACGTACGGCTGCGGAGTACCCGCTGATCGTCGACGTCGATGCCGATGGCAACTCCGAGTTCGTCGTGCCGGCCAACGACGATCAAATCATCCGCGACGACTGCGCGGTCGGCACGCATGGCTTGCTCGCGTTCGGCGACACGAACGACAAGTGGGTGCGGACGCGGCAGGTGTGGAACCAACACAGCTATCACGTCACCAACGTCGAAGCCTCGGGCGCGATCCCCGTGCAGGAAAACGACAGTTGGTCCGGGAACGGACTGAACAACTATCGCCAGAACGTCCAAGGCGAAGGCGTCTTCAACGCTCCGGACCTCTCGGTGGCCGGTCTCTCGGTCAACACCCGTTCCTGCCCGAGCTCGATCACGATCCAAGCGCAAATCGCCAACACCGGCTCGCTGGGTGTTGCGGGCGGCGTTCCGGTGGGCTTCTACCAGGGGCTCATCCCCGACGGTCTGCTCCTCGGGTTCGAATCTACGACCCTGGCCTTGCTTCCCGGGCAGTCCGAGACGCTGCTCATGGAGTTCACCCCGGAGTCCGGGGACATCGGTCCCTGGGATTTCTACGTGACGGTCGACGATGAAGCGGCCGGGCTTTCGTTGGCGCTGGAGTGCGGCGAGGACAACAACGAAGACAGCGTGGGGGCCGCCCGCTGTGTGGTCGTGGAATAGCGAAAGTCTGCCGTATTTCAGCTGAAGGTTCCTACTCAGCCGTGATACACTAGGGGTCAGATGGTGCAACCGATGGGGATTTGCGAAAAGCATCAGCTCCCGCTGGATAGAAATGGCGAATGCGAGTTGTGTCGTCTGAGCGAGATGCCGTCCAAGGCCCCGCCCAGCCCGAGCCCCTGGTGGGCGCTGATCATCCCGCTACTGCTCTTGGGCGCCGGCGTCGTCTGGGCGCTTTCTTCGATGGACTCCAATCCGGAAGTCGCTCCCCAGCGAGGTGTGCGAGCGGCCGAGCCCCGACCCGCTGGCCCGGCTCCAGTCCGGCCGAGACCGCGCGAGCCGGAACCCGAGATCATTGCGCCGGAGCCGCCCGCTCCGAGTCCGGACATTCCGAGCGAAGAGCTCCCTGTTCCCAAGCCGCCCGCAGACCAAACCCCGGAGACCACTCAGCTCGATGAGCTTCGGCCTTTTCCGGCCGAGCCGGCCGCCGAGGAGGTCCCGGATTGGAAAATGGACCTCGCGCGCAAGCGCGTGATGATCACGATGTACGCAACACAGTGGTGCGGCGTCTGTCGCAAGGCCCGCGACTACATGGAAGCGAACCGAATCGACTTCATGGAGCTCGACACCGACGACAATGCGGTCGCGCAGGAGCGCCTCGGAGAGCTGAACCCTCGCAAGACGATCCCAACCTTTCAAATTGATGAGCTGGTGTACGTCGGCTTCCGGGAAGATATCTTCGAAGCAAAACTCGACAAGGCCGCGCAGAAGCATCTCTAGCGTCACTTCGATAATCGAGCTCGTGAGGACCGCCGAGTCGCGCTTCGAGTGCGACCCCGTACTGGGTGAGATGAACGCCCGCTTTCGAGAGCGAGTGCCGGGTGCCGCCGGCGAGCTCCATGCGCGCTTCGAACCTGGGCACTTCTTGCAGGAAACGGCTGCGCCCGAGCTGGCGCGCCGAATTCACGACCTGATCGTTACAGATGGCGGTTTTTGTGTGAAATCGGCGTCTTGTTTGCATCAGGGCAGACATCACCGATAATCGCTGAATGGGGGAAGTGCCGAACATCGAAGCGCCACCGGCTGGCGTGGGCCTGCAGTTCGACGTGTCGATGTGGCCGCTCACCGTGATCACGATGCCTCCGGTCATGACGGCCGCCGACATCGAGTACATGCAGGCCTGTTACGAGTTGGTCTTCGCGGCGACCGCGCGACACGCGCTGATCGTCGATACCACCACCTTCGTCAGAGTACCCGACGCAACGCTGCGAAAGCAGATGAAGGCGTTCGAAGACAGCAAGCGGCAGATTATCCGCGAGAAGAACATCGGAAGCGCCATCATCATTCAGAGCGCGGTCGTTCGAGGCGCATACACGGCCCTTCGATGGATCTCCCCGCAGCCCGCACCCAATCGAGCATTCCCCAACGCGCGAGAGGCCGCCGAATGGTGCGTCCAGGGAATCGAAGAAGACGGGCAGGTCGTACCAATCGCTGCGTACACCCTCGCCGGCCTCGCTGAGCACGCCTCCACGGGCTGAGCCGACCGCGCCGACCCTCGCCCTCATCGCAAGGTCCGCCGCTCTCGAGCGCCGTCAGTCTGGCGTCGCGCTCATCTGAAGGCGGGTCATGCGACCTTAGTCGGCCAGACCCGAGGTTTCGATCAGCGCCAAGATCGCGGCACCGACACCGTAGTTGATATCGTCTCTGAGTGGAACCGAGGCGTAGGTTTCAAAGTTGGTTGGATCGGTACCCAGAGAAATGTCGGTCACTACCGGTCGCCCCTGTGCGTCTGGTTCGATCCGTCCCTTGACGCCTTCGACCGCCCTGAGCGCCGCCGCCAGCTCCTGCTCGCCGAGAAATCCGTAGCGATAAGCGCGCGCCATCCCGTACGCGAAGAGGGCGGGGCCGCTGGTCTCCTGATAGATCTCGCCGGGTCGATTCATGATCGTCCACCAGAGCCCGGTGTCCGGATCCTGCAGCTCCAAGGCGCCACGGACCTGGTCAGTGAACACCTTCTGAACTGCGGGGTCGGACTCGCCCCGCAAGAGGCGCACCCTCAGGTACTCCGAGAGCGAGGCTGTCACCCAGCTGTTGCCGCGATTCCAGTAGATGTCGGTGTCCACGTTGCCAGGCCAGTCGAAGGCGTGCTGCATCAGGCCGTTTTCGTGTTGAAGGCGCGGCGCGAAGATTCCCATCTGCTCCGACATGAGGTCCAGAAACGACGCGTCCCCACTGAGCTCGCCCCAACGCGTGAGCACCATCCCGAACATGAAGACGCTATCGACCCAAATCGACGGGGCGCCCAGTTCACCGCTATGGCTGATGCCGCCGTAGTCCGTGCGGGGTGCGTCCACCAAGAGGTATTGAAGAACGTCATCGACGACCTGTTGGTATTCGTCGGTCGACGTTTCACTGAGGAGCGCGATCGCTGTGATCGCCGGTGGGCAGCTATCGCTCCAAATGATGTTGTAGCCCTCTTGGATGTGGTGATCGAGCCAGGCGCTGTAGTAGTCGCGGAGCCGTTCGTCATCGGTCACGCGATGCAGCTCGGTCAGCGCGAACATCAGGACGCCCGGCCCCCAATCCCAACTCTGCTCTTCGGCCGGATGCTCGTCCATCCAGCGCAGGGCGATGTCGGTCGCCAAGGCCACTTGCTCCGACTCGGGCACGCGTCGTGTCGCGTAACACTCGGCAGCCGGCACATCGGCATCGCATGTGTCGTAGTAGTTAGCGCTGCCGTCGTTGGATGTGGACGTGCATTGAGTGGCGCTCAGCAGCAGCGAGATCCCAAGCACCCGGACGATCGGATTCGGAATATGGTTCATGGCTCGTTCACCTCTAGACTAAGGGAAGCAAGGTCGCTCTGAGCGCCTTGTGAATCTGTGACTTGCAGCGCGACTCGGTATACGCCTTCGACGTCGGGAGTCAGCGTAGCTTGTGCCGAGCTGGTGTCGGCAATGGGCCAGCGACTTCCTGCCGGAGCCGATGCCAAGGACCATTGGTAGGTGAGCACGCCACCTTCTGGGTCGCAACTACTCCTCCCGTCGAGCGTGATGGGCTCGCCCAGCGCGCCTCCCGGCGGAGATCCTATGACCGCTGCGGGCCGGCCATTCCCAGTCAGTGCGCGAACGCCGAATCGGGGCCCGCCGGTGCGGATGTTCAGTCCGTCGCCATCCGCGTCAATCGCGCAGGCGCCGTCCAGGGTGGCGGGTGCGAACGGCACGCCCTCGACCGACACCGTCGCTGGAGTCGGAGTCAAGTACCACTCGACCTCGTCGCTGCTGCGCGCCTCGACGAAACGCCCAAGGCCGCCGACCTCGGCCAACTGTAAGTCGCTCCCGCGCTCGGCATACCGCAGTGTCTCTTGTCCCGCTTCGCTTTCGACCAGCAGCAGGGTGCCGTCGCCTTGGATCCGCGCGGCGGCGCGCCAGCCGCCATCGACGAGCACGATCTCGTCGTCCGCTGCGCTGACCGTCGGCCCGGCAGCTTCGCTTGGGTGCGGGAAGAGCAGCGTCAGAACCGTGACGTCGCTGCCGTCCCGACTCGCCTGCCAGGCACTGTGCGAGCTTCTAGCGACGTCTCCATTGTCATCTCGTCCGCCGGGCTCGTGGAAACTGGTTTCGTCGGAGTAGCTCAATGGGCCGTCCGGCGAAATCGTGGCGGCGAGCAGCGAAGCACCGGGGCGATGCCAACGCGCTTCAACGCCGCTGCTCTCGAAGGTGCCGATGTTTGGAACGTCGCCCTCGATATCCTCGCCGCCGCCGTTCCCGTGAAATCGCCAGGTGAACGTGTGGCTCTGGCCGGCCTCGGTGGAAACGGCGCGGTCAGCGATGACGAGATACCGGTTCGACGCGAAGACGAAACGGCGTTCGATCTCGGCGCCACCGGGCGCGCCATACTCTCCGGCACCGTATTCGGTGCGCACCGTGACGCCGTCCGCATGTGCAGAGTCGAAGGAGGCGCTTAGATACGCCATCCCGTCGGCCGGAGGCGCTAGGTCGGGCCCGAAGGTGCCCCAGTCATTGGACGCCTTGAGATAGTCGACCGGTCCGCGGCCGTCGACGAGGATCATGTTGTGGTCCTGGGGACGGTTCACATCGAAGCGCCGCCAGAACTCGAGGTAGCCCGGGTCGAGCATGAGTCGCTCGCCGTAGGCCGAAAGCATGAAAGAGGCCGGATCGGCGTGCTCATGCGAGTCAGGATACACCGGATCGCCGTCGGGACCTCGCCCAAAGGATGCAGCCACATCGTGTTCGCCCAAGACGACTGCGACGGTATCGTCCTGCTCCCAGCCGCTTCGAAACACCGCTACGCCTCCCGTCTCGTAGATGCGCGTCGGCGAGCCCCCGGGCGGGCGGGGCGTCACCGAATCATCGAACGCAAAGAGCGCGTCGGGTGCGAGCTCGATGTTGCCGTCGGTCGGGTTAGGATACGGAGCCGCTAAGTATTGCGACTGACGGCTGAGGCCCCATGCCCAGTACATCTCGGAGAGATCGTCGTCTTTGGCGGGAGCAAGGCCGTAGTAGTGGCGCCTGCCGATGTTTCCATCGTCGTGGGCTGCGAGCGAGCCATCGGGAAGCATCAAGTCGAGCATCCATTGGTGCGCGCGAACGATGCGCGGATCGCGCCAGGGGCTGAGCCGACTGAGCTCTTCGGCGACGGGCCAGGGCTCACCCTGCACCCACGCGTCCCAGGCGCGCGCCGTAGGCAAGAGGTTTTGTGACGTGTAGCGAAAGTAGAACGGTCCTTCGGAGTAGACGCCGTCCTCGCTGATGTGTGAGTACTCGAGGATCCGCTCGAGTAGCTCGAAGCCGTAAAGGGCCCAACCCGATGGATCTTCGTATTCCGCGGCGCGCGGATCGCTCGAATCCGGCTGGTGCTCGGCGAGAACGATCGCAGCCGTGATGAACGCGCAGCCGACCTTCGAACGGTGGTTATTCTGATGAAGAACCGGAAAGCCGTTGGCGCTCCGCGGGTCGCGGTAGTTCTCGTAGAGGGCGGAGGTCAGGGCGACGAGGTTCGCTCGAACCAACTCCTCGTCGTCGGGACTCATCGCGTACCCGGCGCCGATGAGTGTGTCGTACGTCGAAGTCCAGAGGATGATCTCTTCGCTCGTGGTGATGTCCCGGTCCCAGCCTCCCAGCGGCGGCAGCACGGCGATACGGCTCTCGGTGTACATGGCCTTGAGCATCTCGGTCACCTCGGCGCCGGCGGCCTCGCGAGCGGCTTCGCTTTCAAACGGCGCCGGCTCCTCGTCGACCACGGTCCGATCGAGCATGTAAAAGGCGGCCAGGGAGCGAGCGGCATTCGCCTTCAGCCGCTCGGGCCCACGAAGATGGTCCTCTGGATCCTGCGCGCGGCCGTCGCTAACCCGCTGCGCCATGCGCTGCATGAAGCTCCGGTACGGCTCGGAGGTCAGCTTGCCCCGAAGCGTGTCGAGGTTGGCGCCCGCGCCCAGCGTTCGCGGCCGCGTCAGAGATGCCTGAGCTGGCGGCCAGGACAGGGCGAAGGGCTCGCCACCGTTCGGAAGGCCGGCGTCGAGGATCGGCGCGGCATCCCCAGAGCTCGAGCAGGCCGTAACGAAGAGCAATGCTGCGAAGAGCATCACGGCGGGTCGTCCGCAGGACTGGTTCGAGCTCGAGATCACGGGAGGCCTATCATACAGCAGCGTCTACTAGCTTGGCCCGGCGCGAAACGCAGCCGGAGCGTAGCACTGCGTACGGGTACAGCTAGTGCGCCAGCCGTGAGGACTAGCGCGGAACGCTGCGCGGAGAGCTCAGGAGCATGGCGAGCCAGGCCCATTCCTTCGACTGGGCCGCGGTCATGCGCACGATGATAGTGAGTGGGACCGACAAGAGCGCGCCGATGGGTCCAAGTACGAAGCCCCAGAAGATCATCGAGAGAACGACCACCGAAGGGGACAGGTCGGTGGCCTGACCCGCCCAGCGCGGCTCGATGAGAATCCCGATGACGAGATTGATCAGGCCGTAGCCGGCGGCCAGCCCGAACGCGGGGAGCCATCCAAGCGTGATCAAGCAGAGCGAAACCGCCGGAATGGAGGCGAGGATGCTACCGATGCTCGGGATATAGTTGAGGATGAACGCGATCAAGCCGAATAGCAGCGAGTGCCCGAGGCCGACCACGCTGGTCAAACCAGCGACGAGGAGCCCGGTCGCTGCGCTCGTGACTGTCTTGATGAGGAGATAGCGTTGCACGTCGCGCGCCGCCCCTTTGAGCGTTTGGACGTCGAGTCGGCCAAGTTGATCGGTCCCAGCGAGCTTTCGAGAGATCGACCCGCTCTCGACGACGAGGAAAACGGTGATCAGCAAGACCAAAGAGCCTGCGGACACGACGCTGATGGCGAGAGTGATACCCGGAAGAGTGAGACCCCGAACCATCTCGTTGGGGTCGAACTGCTCGACCGCGGTCGCCGGAATGTTCAGGCCCTGACTCCAGAGCCAGGTCGATGCCTCGAACTGCAGGCGATTGAAATCGCCGCGATACTGGCTGAAGGCCATGGCGAAATCGGTCGCGGCCCGCGTAGTCAGAAAGCCGAGCCCACTCACGACCGCCACCGCCGCAAGACAGGCAAGCGCAATGGCTGCCCAATGGGGAACGCCGCGCTCACTGAGGTCGAGAATCTTCGAGAGGCTGATCGCGATCAGAGTCGCTAGAAGAATGGGAATGACGATCGGCTGCCCCAAATGCAGCACAACCAAGAACACCCCAAAAGCAGCCAGTCGAATCATCCGCAAGACAGTAGCACTCCACCGGGGCGCGGAAAAAGGCGCGACACGGGGTTGCGTCGAACGGCTCGGCTTGCAGATCTGGTCGGATGCACTGGGGGGCTTGGACCAGGCAAGCCGAGCCTCGGAGCTCGC